>Ga0214923_10000363_pt1 | contig 69984 bp, 69 predicted proteins | sample LL1510_MetaG_FD_177993 | JGI IMG/M metagenome (GOLD analysis project Ga0214923, IMG submission 177993) | Freshwater microbial communities from Lake Lanier, Atlanta, Georgia, United States - LL-1510 | ecosystem: Environmental > Aquatic > Freshwater > Lake | place: USA: Georgia | collected...
CTTAAGCGAGGATCACTGTAACCTGGCCAAGTCCGTCCAAGTTCGTTTTGAGGAAATCGCAAACCACTTACTAGTTCAACTCGGGCAACGAGTGGATTCAGAGACTCTTGCTCTCTCTGGTGGGTGTGCTCACAACAGTGTTTGGGTAGGAAAAATTCCTCAGAACTCTCGTTTTAAAGACATTTTTGTTGCACCCGCTTCTCATGATGCCGGGATTGCCATTGGAGCTGCGATCTCAGCCTATGGAGGGCCCGTCTCAATGGCCTCTGAGAATTCAAGTTGGGCCTTGTTAGGCCCCAGACCGAAATATAAAAACCCCAGTCACCTAAATGAAGCTCTCGAAGAAATTTCGTTCAAGAAAGAAAATCAACTCTTAGATTTTCTGGCAAAAGAACTAGCAAATGGAAAAATTATCGGCGTAGCTCGCGACCGACTGGAGTTTGGCCCGCGCGCCTTAGGAAATAGAAGCATTCTAGCTGATCCCAGAGCTGCTCATATGAAAGACAAGCTAAATGCTCGAGTCAAGCACCGCGAAAGCTTTAGACCGTTTGCGGCTTCAGTCTTGATGGAGCATCAAGGCCAATGGTTTGAAAATACCTTTTATGCCCCAACGATGGAGGCTGTTTTCCTAGTTCGGTCCACTATGCGACAAAAAATTGCGGGAGTGGTTCATGTGGATGGTTCCTGTCGGATTCAGTCGGTAAATCAAAAAGTACAGCCCTTTTATTGGAATCTCATTGAGGCCTTCAGAAAGGTAACTGGGGTTCCCATGCTGATTAATACTTCATTTAATGACAGTGAGCCAATTGTATTAACCTTTGAGGATGCTATTCGCTGTTTCCTTACGACTGAAATGGATTATCTCCTTTTAGAAGACAAGTTGTTCACCAAAAAATCAGCTGCGATGGCTCAGGCAGGGTAACCGTTCCAACCCAATAGATGTGGGCCACTACATCACATTCCAAAATCGCGCTATTATCTCCCAAGTACAAAAGATCGAAAACCCGATCCCAAAAAGACAAGACACCATCACCCACTTAAAAGTTTTTAGGCCCATCTTGGCCGAATGAGAAATGAGGTAAGGCAAGCTTGCCATAATAAACGGAGCCGAAACTTCGAATTGATAACGATGGACCACAGCAGGAATCAAAAGGCCTGCCACAACTAACGGAGATGCCAGAACCAGGGGCCCCCAAACCGTTTTTAAGTATCTCCACCAATCACGAAAATCAGCCAACGGAAAAAAGACAGCTGGCAAAGAGAGCGACAAAGTGTGAGGAGATTCAAAAAGAATAGCCGCGTCTTTTAGAAAAAAATCTTGCAAAAAACCGTGGGTCTTTTTGATCGCGATACTTCCCTCAGGAAAAAAGCGAAGGAAATAGTAGGAAACCGTCATTTTTAGAGCCTCTGAAAAGGTGTTCAAACTCGTGTCTCGCCCTTTCTCCTGGTAACTAAAGGCGAAAGACTGAAATGACATGCCCATTTCACGAGGATCCCGAAAACGCACCCAGTTTAACCAGCCCTGGAAACAAAGAGCGAAACCCAAACCTAAAAAAGGTACTCCGCTTAGCAGTTTTTTTTTGGAGAAAAAAACAAAAATACAAAACAAACCAAAGGGCCCAAACCAAGTAAAGCGAGTCAGAGACGCCAAAATAAACATTAAGGTTGAGCAAATGATGCCTCTCAAGCTGAGATTTTCTTCGTCAAGCCGCAACAGGGGTAAGGCGAAATAAATCCCGGCCATTCCGAACGCATGTGAAAAGCAGATCGTTTCGTCATACACTCTGGAAGAGAGAGCCAAGCTAACAAAACTGGTTGCAAATACCGCTGTTAAAAGAAGAAAAGATGTCAAAAGCCAATCAATCGAATCCTTAGGTTTCAATTTGCTCAGTTTTAAAATTGTTTTTGAAAAGAAAAAGACAAAAATGGTTGTCATCAAAATCGAAAAGAATCGATTGGTGATAAAGGGAAAAGCCAAATGGAACAAAGCTGGAACAATTCCAAAGTACAAATAGCACTTTCCTTCAAAGAAGCTTTGGTCCCACTTGCAACCCCGCCATTGAGTTGCCTCACCCAAATATAATTTTCCCTCTGTTAATGCTTGTGCATATTCTGCAAACCAATTATGGGGAGTGGGCCCCAGTCGGGAAGGGAGAAAAAGAGAGATGATCACCAATCCCAAAAAAACAAAAACAGACAAATAGATAGGAATCTTCTTTAGGCTTGATTGAAAAGTAACTAGAAAGTCAGCTTGAGAAGAAAGAGAGGTAGAGGCCATTATATTTTTTCTTTGATCCAAACTTCTAGTGCATCAGTAAACGCATCTTGTGTGTGGTTCTTCACAGCACGATATTTCTGGCGCAGATAAGGCACTGCATCTCCCACTACCAGAGGATTTCCCGCCCAAGATAATAACTGAAGATCATTATAGTCGTTGCCCAAGGCATAAGTCTCCGGAATTTCAAGGCCGTGGCGCTTTCGTAAGAAATCAGAAGCTAAGGCTTTGGAAGTTCCTAAAGGAAAAATTTCTATCCAAAGAGATGTTCCATCAAGAGGAGAAGTGGCGCGCACCACGTTAAATTTTTGTGAGAGATCAGCGCTTAACCTTTCAAAAGTTCGGTGGGATTCGGAAGTTGAATCAATCACAATAAATTCACTGGCTGTTTTGGGAAGCTGAGCATCCACCAATGGGGAACCAAAATCAAAATGATGATGTATTCGTTCGGTAAATGCAGAGTTTTGTTGGTTTAGGGGAGTGTGAAAAAAAAGGTGAGAATCCGGAGCTTCTAATTGGATTGTGTAATCAAGCCTTTTCGTCCCCAGGTACTGATGGATGAATTTAATTTGTTCAAAGTCCAATCCCGAACGGTGAATAAGTGCTTTCGTCTTCCAATCCAAGATCCCAGCCCCTGATGAAAAAATCAAATAATCTAAGGGAAATGTGGAATCTAAAACTTCTTCAGAAGCCCGGAGGCTTCTTCCCGTAGCAATGACACAGATGGCGCCTGAGAATCTTATCTTTTGGAAACTCTCCCGATTGGCCGCAGAGAGAGGGTGATTCCGACCCATTAGGGTTCCGTCTAAATCTGATACAATAATCATTAAATCAAATTAACACAAAAGGCTTCAGAGTATGCAGATCTTCCTGGGCATGTTTATCTTTGCGACCCAACTTTTGTCGGCAAAAAACATCGAATTAAAAAAAGTTGAGCCTGATAAAAGTGTTCAGTGGGGTTACAAAGCCGTTTTGAAACCCAACACTACTTTGGAACAAGTTAAGAGTCTCAGAAAAATATTAAAAGCTAACGGGGTGTCGGTTCTCTACCCGAGCGATCGGGATTGGAAAGTACCAACGGGCTATCTGAGTCTTTCGTCTGATTGGGACTCGGAAGAATTGGAAAAACTAAGTCCAGTCATTGCTTCCGTTCAATCTGCGGAAATCACTCAGCGCTACAAGTTGCATCTGGTTCCAACCACTAACTCCCATCAAGTAAATCAGCTACTAAAGGCTTTTACTGTTAATAAAATTCAAGTCCTGTATCGGGATTTAGTAGAGGTTCCCTCTTACTTCTCAGTCAAAACAGCGCTCAATCCGGAACAAATCAAGCAAATCGAAGAAGTGGGACCCTATATTGAAAAGATAGAACGATGAAATGGCGCACCCGGGAGGATTCGAACCACCGACCCTCAGATTCGTAGTCTGATGCTCTATCCAACTGAGCTACGGGTGCGCATCTTTTGAGAGCGGTTACAATAGACCAAATGGGCCTAAAATCAAGGATCGACTGGAAATGGATACGTGGAAGGGGCTTTTTCCATAATAAATTCCAGAGGAAAAGCTTCGCCGGAGGCCAGCGTATATTTTTCATCTAGAAAATGGACGACTTTATTTCGATATTCCCACTTGTATTGCCGGGGGGTTGTAGCCCCTTTTTCAAGCGTCTCTAGCGTGTAAACAAAATCATTATCGTCGTATTTTTGGCGATAAATACGGGTGCTGTCTAAGGGAAACGAACGAAATCCAGGGTCGCAAACGCCACCTGTCTTGTGACAATACGGAAACACCATAAGCCCTTCGTTTCCTTCAATTGAAACAGAACCAAACTTATTGTCCTCTTTGGGGACCTCATTGGCCGCTATCAGAATTTGGTATTCGGCTTTGAAAGTATTAAAAAACTCGATGGCGGGGATTTCGATGTTATCGGCTCCCATTGAGCTAATTGAAAAGGTAAGGCCCAAAATAAGTAAGAACCAACGTTTCATGGTTTATTCTCCTGTTAGATACTTATTAAAGATACCTGGATTTTAAGAAAAGCAATAACCCCAGCCCGTTAAAAGAATCACAAGTGTTAATAATTGTTTTATTAATGATTACAGGTATTTAAAAGTGAGCCGCGATGGATTCGAACCATCGACCCCATCCTTAAAAGGGATGTGCTCTACCAACTGAGCTAGCGGCCCCTATAGACGTTGAGCGTTAGTATTTATCCTGGACTCCCAGCTTTAGGCAAGACTCCTTTTGCTTCATGGTAAAATTTCTTTATATGACAGCTCTACTCAAAAAACTGTTTTTTGGATTTGCTACCCTTGCTTGGGCCGGAGCCTCACCCCACTCCCATGAGGTAAGCCTTTTTACCGGCATCGACAAGCTGGTCAAACTGGGTGATCCCGTCTCGATGACCCTAAAACAAAACCCGCAAGGCTATGAAAAAATTTCAATTTCTGATTCTGATGAGCTTAAGGCCCTCAAAATTGAAGAGGGTCTTGCTTACCCTGGTCTTGGCTTAAAAATATACTATCGGGCCAGTGGGGCTGCTTTAGTTATCCTCCAAGAGCCTTTCGCCGGGAAAATCCGTTCCAAGAAAATAGCTTTATTCCCATTTTCAACCTCGCCCAGCGGGACTTGGGAGGAATATCTGACTAAAGAGCTAGGCATTCCAGATTTCACGGTTACCGGGGGTCGGTTGAATTCCAAAGCCCTATTTTATTCCTGGGGCGATATTAGCTTTAATGCGATGGGGCCCAACCAGCTCGCCTTATATCGGGACAGTTTAATAGCCAAATATCGTGAGAAAAACTTTGGCCGTGAGCTTCAGATCCTTCCAAAATCTTCGGAAGAGTCGCAAGACGGTAATTAAGAAAATTTAATTCGAGCGAATTTTCTCTTTCCGCATTGAAGCACATACGTCTTAGATTTTTCTACTTTAACCTTCTCCTCTTTCACGACGGTCTCATCTAGGCGAACAGCTCCTTGGGCCAAGAGTCTTTTGCCTTCGCTGGTGCTTGCAGCAAACTGAATGTCCTGAAGTAATTTTGGGATCCAAACCATTCCCTCACCAAAACCTTGAGAGAATTCTGGCATCTCGTCTGGAATTTCCTTCTTGGCAAAAACCTTCTCAAAATTTGCCTCGGCTTGATCCGCCAATGAAGAAGAATGAAATCGAGTGACAATTTCTTTAGCAAAGCCCGATTTAACCGCCTTTGGATGGCGCTTTCCAGATTTGAGTTCAGAAAAAATCGCGTCGATTTCCTGAGTTTCGAGACTGCTCAGGAGATCAAAATATTTTCTCATCATCGAATCTGGCAAACTCAGAAGCTTTCCATAAATTTGATCGGGAGATTCGTCGACGCCCACATAGTTGTTCAGAGATTTACTCATTTTCTGAACGCCATCCAGCCCTTCGAGGAGAGGCATCGTAATGCACACTTGAGGCTCTAACTGATAGTCCTGCATCAGTTGTCTACCCATCAGCAAATTAAATTTTTGATCGGTTCCCCCTAACTCCACATCTGCTTTTAATGCCACCGAGTCGTAGGCCTGCAGCAGGGGATAGATAAACTCGTGGAGGGAGATGCTCTGGCCTTCCTTGTAACGTCGATTGAAGTCCTCGCGCTCTAACATCCGAGCCACATTTGCATGAGAAGCTAAACGAACAAAATCGTAAGCCGTCAATTTTTCAAGCCACTCGCTATTAAATCGAATTTGTGTCTTTTTCGGATCTAAAATTTTATAAACTTGGGTCTTGTATGTCTCGGTGTTCTTTAAAACTTCATCGCGAGTCAGCTGCGGCCGAGTCTTAGATTTTCCAGAGGGATCCCCTACGAGACCCGTGAAGTCCCCGATTAAAAAAACGACTGTGTGGCCAAGTTTTTGGAATTGGGCCATCTTTTGAATTAAAACCGTGTGACCCAAATGAATATCAGGGGCAGTGGGATCAAAACCTGCTTTTACAACTAAGGGTTTTCCGGTTTTTACAGACCGTTCAAGTTTGGTTAGGAAATCCTTCTCCGGCAAAATCTCATGGGTACCGCGTTTTAATTCTTTGAGTTGCTCTTGTGCTGAAATCAATCGAGGTCTCCTTCTTCCACATCCAAGCCAGTTACCGAGTATCGATGTCTTTCGATTTTGGTAGCCTTGTGTTGCTCATTAATCGTAATGACTACAAAGGAGACGCCGGGGTTATCTTTCGCCTGCTGGACCATCACTCTTCTCTTGGTCATAAATCTTCGGATAACTTCTTCAGGTTTCATTCCAATGACGGATGCAAAAGCGCCGGTCATTCCCACATCCGTAATGTAAGCAGTCCCTCCGGGCAAAATCTGTTCGTCGGCAGTTTGAACATGAGAGTGACTTCCAACAACCGCTGATGCGCGACCGTTTAGATGCCAACCCATAGCGTATTTTTCACTGGTAGCATCTGCATGCATGTCCACCAAAATAGAAACGGGAGTTCTTTGTTGGGCGAGAATGCGATCCACTTCAATGAATGGACACTCAATGTCGTCCATGAATACTCGACCCATGAGGTTGATGACTAAAAGAGAGTTTCCGTTTTTTTCTAAAAGAATATGTCCACGACCGGGGCACCGCTCTCTGGGAGGTTCCGGAAAGTTAGCTGGTCGAAGAATTCTATCGGTCGTCTCAAAAAGGGAAAGGACTTCCTTATTATCCCAGATGTGGTTTCCTGACGTGAGTAAATCAAAACCCATTTCGCACATTTCGTTGAAAGTGCGCTTGTTCACCCCTTTTCCACCAGCCAAATTCTCAGCGTTCCCAATGATGAAATCAGGTTTGTATTTCTCTTTTAGCTCTGGAAGAACATGCCTGACAGCTTTTCGTCCTGGCTTTCCAAAAATATCCGCAAAATACAATAGAACCATTCTTACGACTCAACCTTCTTAGCGGGAAAAAAACCGCGTTCTGTTACGATGGCCCCCATCCTAACATCATGATGCGTATGGGCAAGCTCTTGGTCGTGAAATTGTTGGTGGAAACCAATCCCCCAGCGCTGGGGAAGGGGATTTAATGAAAAAAACCGGTCGTAGAACCCGGCCCCATTACCCACTCGATTTCCATACTGATCAAAAGCAACGCCTGGGACCAAGATGAGGTCTTCGGAACCCCACACATTCGTGTTTTGAGAATCCAGTGGCTCTAAAATTCCAAAATTTCCAGGCCGAAGCTGTTCAATAGAATCAATATCGACAAACTTTAGGTTCTTTGTTTGGGGGACCGTCTTAGGGAGTGCAAAAGGCCGCTTTGCTAAACTAAAAAGAGTCAGGAGGTCAATTTCGGAAGCTCTTCCCGCAAAAATTCCTATCCTTTTGGCTTTTTTAAAATCGGGGTGATTCAAAAGAATAGTGCAAATTTCTTGGCTCGCCCAAGCCCTGAACTGAGCATCTTTAGGAAAAGAAGCTTTCCAAGCCTCGCGAATCTGGCGCTTTAACTGATTTAGCGACTCAGTTGAAGATCCCATTCGACTTTTTCAAGAAGCTTCTGAGCTTTTGAGAGAACTGCAGCTCTATGCTCGGAGGATTTCTTCTTTGATTTGATGAGATCGCTGGCTAAATCAAAAGCCGCCAAAATGGATGCTTTCTGAAGGCTCAAGGTCGGACTCTTTTTTCGTAAAGAATCTACCCGTCTGCGAACCATCTGAGCGACCTCTTCAAGGTGCTCAGTTGTTTCATTTCCCTTCAGTTCGTAACGTTGATTGCCAATCAGTATATCAATGGTGTTCATGCAAAAAATTGTACCATTCTTCGCATTAGGTTCCAATCTTTGCCACTTGATCGATAGCCCCAAAAACCGAGACACCATTTTGTAAACAGTCAATTTTCAAATGGTCGCCAGGCTGCAGCCAAGGGGTTGATGGTTTACCCTGTTCAATGATTTCTTGAAACCGCTTCTCAGTCAGACAGGCAAATCCAGACTCCTTTGCTTCATTAGATACAGTCCCAGTTCCGACAATGGTGCCAGCAGAAAGAGGACGGGTTCGATTTGCGTGTGCGACCAATTCGCCAAAAGAAAAATGCATTTCACGACCATTCGGATGGCCAAAGACCTTATCATTCAACTTTACTTCGACGTCTAAAAGAATTCTCTTTCCATCCCAGGCAGAACCCAATTCATCAGGGGTAACCACAAGAGGTGCAAAAGACGAGTTCGGTTTCGACTGAAGAAAACCAAACTTAGTTTCAATCTCTTGTTTGACGATCTCTCGATAAGTGATGTCGTTAAATAGACAGAAAAGGGCAAAATAAGGAGCCATTTTATCGACGGGGGTTCCCTTCGGAACATCTCTCAGGATCACTCCAAACTCAGCTTCAAAATCTCCTCCAAAGCCTACGTCCATGAGATCGATGGGCGCTGACCATGGCAACATAAAGTCGCTGACCCCTTGATACATGAGGGGAGTCACTTTGGCTGATTCAGGCATCTGATCGCCTCGAGCTCGCCGTGCCCGAACAACGTGAGAAAGAAAAGCACTTCCATCGTAAAATCCATGGCAATGGGGCAGAGGACTAATACACTGCTTAAGATCCAGCTTAAAACTTCCTTTAACCGTTTTATTGTTGAGCCCCTCGGAAAGAGACCGTAACTTCGGTTCCCAGAAACTCCAATTTTCTAAAGCATTGAGCAAACTGATTTTCGGTTCCACTCGAACCGCTTGGGTATTATCCGAAGAAACAACAATGAGTTCCCCATTTCGGTTTGAGGATTCTTGGATCGCTAAACTGGCTAATTTCATGGGAACTCCTTTAAAAGAAACTGGTCTGGTTCATCGAGACTACAACTACCGAGAGCTGCTGCGTGAGTTTTTCTAGCGGATTCAATCTGATCGTTGGTTAATTCACGTCCCATCCACGAAAAAGTGGATTCCAAAAAAACAAAGTCTTTTGGATTTTCCGAGCGCAAGCAATTTTCGATGTCTTTTAGTGAAAACTCCTGGGGTCCCCAAGAAAACGCGAAGTTGACAGCAGCAAATAGATTTACAAATCCAAACTCACCCGAGTGAGTGAGAGGGTGATGCATTCCCTGAGTTGCTTTGATCTTAACCCCATTCGCAGCACATTCATCAATGGCCATCGCGAGCTGCTCGGCCCGAGGAACAACTTTGCCTCCGGTTCGAACTTTTAATCCTGGCAGAATGGGGCTTTCGGAGTTCTCATTGATCCATTCGGACATGATTCGGGTAACCCCTTCAAGAGTTTCTTGCCACGCACCTTCCAAACTTACCTCAAAATAAACATCCATCTCCCCGGGCCAAATGGTTTCTATCTGTTCTAAGGCCGGAAAAATATATTCGCCCGAGGTAATTGCCTGTCCCGGCGAAGTAATCGTATCGGGTAACTTAATTTCGTAACTCACCAAATCCACTTTGGCTGAACTATGATAGTGACGCTCTTGGATTCGGCGCATTTCTCTAAAATCCCAATCCACGCCTTTTACAAAATCTGAGTGAGAAGTGGCTGTAGAGGGCGTGCTAAGCACCGAAATACTCCAGGGACTTCCATTCGCTCCACATCCGAAAAGAAATTTAGCGTTTAGCTTTTTCACCTCGGAAAGAGACAGAACAATTCGATTCATCAACCAGGGATGCTTAGCTGTCATTCGAAAAGAAGCAGCCTTCTGCATTGTGGCATTCAGATCGAGACTTGCGGGGGGGAACATTCCCGCATAATCAATGGCCCCCGCTAACAGGGCTATCTTGCTGGAATAGTGTGACATCTTGGGGGGAAACTTATCGGAAATAGAATCTCTTGACCACGAAAAAAACTCTAAGCTCTCTTCAAAAAAAACCGATAAGACCTGTAGATAGTTGCTTACCTCAAAAAATAAACCTGAAAACAAGTCAGTAAATGGAGTCTCAAGTATGAGCAGTCCTTATGTCTGTGAAGACGTGGAAATAAAGGAAAATGAACCTGAAAGCCTCAAGGCTGTCTTCATGGAGAGCTATGAAAAATGCGGTTTTTGTGGCTCTAAATTAGTTTTTAGTCACGATCTGAACATTGGTTTTCTTCAGGTGGTGGAAGTGGCCCGCTGCCCCGGTTGTGGGGTAACCATGAATCCAAAGAAATTTACTCTTCAATAAGTCTATCGATTTATCGGCTCACAAAAAAACGTGCTCACGCTTTTTAAGTTCCTTGTGAATTTCCTTCTGCAAGTTTAATCGAATGGTTCGAGAAATTCGTGTGACATACATGAGATCGTCTGCCTTTTCGGGATCTTTCTTCAAATGAATCGGTTTCAAAAACTTAATATGCCACTTTGCCGGCAACGGAATTACATTTAGCGGAACCGGGATGATGATCCCTAAGAGGTCTTTAGCCCAGCGAATCTGTTTTACCGTAATATGAGTCTCCTCGGCGCCAATCACAACCGTGGGAATAATGGGTGCTCCCGTTTGTAGAGCGAGTCGAACAAATCCCCTGCGAAATCGTCTTAGTCGATATCGATATTTAGTGGGTTTGAAATTGCCTTCCTCTCCTTCGGGAAAAAGAAGAAGGGGCTGCTTTCGGTGAAGTACTTTTAAGCCATTATCCAAGTTTGCAGCCACTAGCCCCATTTTTTTTGCATGGACGCTAATTTTCGGATGTAGAAACCAAAGCTTGTGGGCGATAATTCTTGGGACCCGTTGGGTTGCCAGATGAATTTGATGTCCCAACATCAGGGCATCGAAGCCCATAAAACCACTATGGTTTCCGATGACAATGCAAGGCCCCGTCTTGGGAATGTTTTCGGTTCCCTCAGTCGTGACACGTAAGTATTTCTGGAAGATTTCTAAAAGAAAATTAGGCAGAACCTTATAAGCTAAATCCTCTTTGGTGAGTTCACTGGCATCAAGGGCACGGGTAACAGCCCGTTTAAAGAAAGCTTTCATCTGACTAAACTGCTTTAGAGGTAGGGGACATCACTTTGATGTGCCCAGATTTTTTTAAATTAATTAATCCCTCCAATAAATCAATATCCCAACTATGGCTGTAGTCCAGAATGTCTGACACGAAATGATATTCCACCACTTGAACAAGGGTATGAAAATCATTGGGTGAAAGAGCTGTCTTGATATTGAGTGATTGGGGCACAAAGTCCACTTTTAATTCCAGAGGAGGTATTTGCCTTTCAATCTGTTTGAACCGCAATGCTTGTTTTTCCCCTTCTTCCACTAATAGTCCCATTTCGAGAGGAATGAGCTGTCCGCTCTCATAGGCCTCGGGGGCTTTGCGATTAAAAAGAAATCGTGGAGTTTCCCAGCTAAACATTCTGTAAACGGCCTTCAACTGATGGACAGAGCCGGCTTCCGCAAAAGTGATTTTCCCCTGTAAGAAATCGATCTTTCCCTCTTGGTTCGGTCGAGCCCCTCGAATCCAAAGCGTGCCCGTTCTTTCGAGTTCGGAAAGCGTGAGAAGAACATCTCCCAAGCCTTGTGACTGAGCCAGAGGGAGAATTGAAGACCCCGAATGCGTGTTTGATTGGTGAATGAGCTTTTCAACTTTGCCTAGTCCGGTCTTCATTTCTGAAACCAATTCTTGGTCAGTGTTCTTAGATTCTGATTGAAGAACAAGTCCCTTTAGCGAATGGATCAGGTGAGTTAACTGATTTTTCTGGGCGCGCATTTCCGCTGCGCGAACGAGAAGATCTTGAGCTCTTTTGTCTGAAAGCTTGGGGTTTTCTACGATTCCAAAAAGTTTGTTTTCAACAGCGAATGAACAGTCTTCTTTTGTAAATGACTGCCCAATCCAAACAATGAGTAATTCATGTGTAGAGGATCGCAAGAGTGAGATTCCCGTCTTGCTGGTGGGGCCATTTTCTAAGATAGCGATCTGAACTTTGTGGGCGTCGGGTGCACGGTTACAAAAGCTTGCGATGCTACTTTCGAAGCTAAGCTGAAGGAGATCTTCGGCTTGCCAATCATTGAGTAACTGCTTCGCCCATGAGCTAAATTCTCCGAGAGCGATTGCTTCGCAAAGAGGACCTTGCATCGGATTTCTCCTGGTTGGCTTTAGTGATCGTAGCGGCTGATGAAAAGTTTCTTGAGCTTTTCATTTTCTCTAGCAAGCTTGACTACAAATTCGGCATGTTTTGGGTAGTAGCCGTTACCGAAAAGAAGTTCTGCCGAGGAACTAATGCCCTCCGCCCCCAAAGCAACTTTGGTGAACGAAGTGGCCATGCTAAAAAAAATGATTTTTCCCTTTAAACCGCAACTGATTAAAGCGCTTACTTCGGTGTTTGGAACGCTTGCAACATTGATGACTACATCACATAGTTTACCATGCGTTGCCTTCTCTACCATTCTGCGCACGGCCAAGGGATCCGTCGCGTCGACAGACCAAACGGCATCGCAGACGCCCAGTTTTTTAAGGTCTTTTGCCGCCTGAGGATGAGGCTCAAGAGCAAAAATCTTACCCTTGGGACCTACTTTGTTGCGCCCAGCAACACAGCTTAAGACCCCCGCTTTGCCCCCCCCTCCAATCACAAGGAGAGTTTGGCCTTTTCGAGCAGTTGCATGAACGAGTGCGGGTGCTCCAGCTACATCGAAAAGCGCCATGGCCATTTTTTCAGGTAAATCAGAGGGTATTTTTGCCGCCATGCCGGTTTCAAATAAAATGGCGTGACCACACGCGGCAATTTGGTGGGTCTTCAAGTTGACCGAGTTAATTTTTTCAAGATGTAGAGGGGTTAAGGTCAGCGAAACCAGCGTTGCAATTCGATCTCCCACTTTAAACTTCAACGGGCCTGAATAACGAGAGCCGATTTGTTTTACTTTCCCTACCAGCATTCCGCCCGAACCGGTTATTCGATTTTGCTGCTTGCCTCGCGCTTTACAATTTTCCCAGATGATTTGGCCAATTCGCTCGGCATTTCCGCCGGTTTCCTTTTCCATCTGGACGAAACTGGCTGCATCGATATTTAGATGTTCAACTTCGATTAAAATTTCATTGTTAAAAAGGGGAAGACGATTATCAAGACGTTCAGCCGCCTGAGGAAGAGTGGGAGCAGAATCTAAAACTCGATGGACACCAAAGGCATCCCCCTTTTTGGTTCTCTCTTTTAGCACTTCACCAAATTACTCACTTCTTTTTAATACGCCAAGTCGTATTCGAATGGCTCTGAATCTTTGACCTTCTTAATCGAGCCAAGTAAGAAAAGAGCCATGGTGAATTCGAAGCGTTTTATTGTCATTGCAGGGAATATTGGTTCGGGTAAGACCACTTTGACTCAGCTTTTAGCAGAAAAATATCGCTGGGAGCCTCACTTTGAGGTCGTTGCCGAGAATCCCTATTTGGCAGATTTTTACGAGAATATGCCTCGATGGTCTTTGCAACTTCAGGTTTTTTTTCTTTCGAAGCGATTTCAAGCGCACCAAAAAATTGTTTATGGCGCGAGTTCCGCTATTCAAGATCGTTCGATCTATGAAGATGCCCATATTTTTGCAAGAGCCCTTTACGAAAGTGGCAAGATGGAAAAGCGCGATTACGAAAACTATTATGAGCTCTATAGCACGATGACTCAGCTTCTTCCGCCCCCTGATCTTGTGGTGTACATGAGACGTTCAGTTCCCTGTCTGCAAGAAAGAATAGCCCAGAGAGGAAGGGACTATGAAAAAAACATTCCCGATTCTTACCTGGATCATCTCAATGTTTGTTATGACGAATGGATTGAGAAATACCAAATTGGAAAAGTTTTAACCGTCCAAGCTGACAATCTGGATCTCAAACATAGAAAAGAAGATTTCGATTACGTTTGCAGTCGCTTAGAGCAATCTCTAGAACAACCAGATTTGTTTTCGACTTGCTGACAAATTATTCTTCGTCTTGACCATCTAAAAACTGAGGCATTTCTTTTTTTGCAATCGCTTGGGCGAGTGCCAAATGCTCTGGGGTCCCAATCTTTTTTTCGAGTTGGGCCATCTCAAGAGGGCGTTGCCGGGTGGCATAGCTTTTTTTCAAGTTCAAAATCCTCTGAGCGGAAACTTCAATACGCTCTTTAGAAATCTTTTTAGTCTCTACTGCTTTCACCAAAGCTTCATAAGCAGCCACCGGGAATCCCGCATCCCCTCGGTAAATAAGCATATCGCAGCCAGCTTGAATGGCCATGATGGCGGATTCCTCCACCCCATAGTTATCGGCGATTGCTTTCATTTCCATGTCATCCGAAAAAACGAGTTTTTGGAATCTGAGCTGAGCTCTCAAAACATCATTAATAATTTTAGGCGAAAGTGTTGCCGGTAAATCAGGATCAAGACTTTTATTAATCAGGTGAGCGGTCATGATGGCTTCCACTCGGCTTCTGATTAATCTTCGAAATGGAATGAATTCAATTTTTTCACAATCTTCTAAATTTCTGTCTACGAATGGAAGAGTTAAGTGAGAATCCTCTGAAGTGTCTCCATGTCCCGGAAAATGCTTGGCGACGGCAGCGACTCCGGCCTTTTGCAAACCCCGACAGACTCCCGAACCCATCTTGGCACACATTTCTGGATCCGAAGAAAAAGCTCGTCCTGCCATAATCGGATTCTTTGGATTTGTGAGGACGTCTGCTACGGGAGCAAAGTCGACATTAACACCAATGGCTGCCAATTCCTCACCCATGGCTAAACCTAAATGAAAAGCCAGTTTTGGAGAGCCAATTTCACCTAAGAGATCCATTCCGGGAAACTGAGTAAATGGTGGAGAGAGGCGGTTTACTTTTCCACCCTCATGATCAATCGAAATAAGAAGAGGAGGGGAATCTTTTAAGCGACACTCGAATTGAAGACTGTTCGAAAGCATCGCCAACTGAACAGGAGATTCAGCATTTCTTCTGAAGTAAATCGTTCCGCCAATATTGAATTCTTGAATTGCCTTTTTGAAGTCGGAGGGAACCGTGTATCCGTCAAAACCCACCAAGAAGAGTTGACCAATTTGTTTTCGAATGTCGCCAGACGTCGCCATAAAGTATTATAAATTATAGATTTTTCGGAAAATTAAGGCAAGAAATGCCAGATTAGTCTTTTTCGTCTTTGGGAGTTCGAATGATCGAACGCTTATTAGCCGCAAGGATTCGCTTTCTCAAGCGTAAGTGATTTGGGGTCACTTCGACCACTTCGTCGTCAGCTAGCCAAGCAATGCACCATTCCAAAGTCAGCGGTGGAACAGGGGTGAGGATGATATTTTCATCGCTTCCAGCTGCTCGAATATTCGTCAGCTTTTTCTCACGGGTAATATCCACGTTAATATCATTGGGGCGATTGTTTTCTCCGATGATCATGCCCTCGTAGACTTCAGTGCCTTCTTTAACCAGCATTTTCCCGCGATCTTCGAGGTTAAAGATTGCATAAGGGGTCGTTTTTCCCAGACGATCTGCTACTAAGGCTCCGTTGATACGGTCAATGATGTGGCCCTTATGAGGGATATATCCATTGAAATAAGAACTCATTAACCCAAGCCCGCGCGTATCATTTAAGAATTGAGCTCTAAATCCAATCAAACCGCGTGAGGGAATATCAAATTCAACACGGACGCGATCCGCTCCCATCTTCTGAAGATTGGTCATTTCCCCTTTTCGAATCCCCAACTTTTCAGTAACGGCTCCGACGCAGTTTTCGGGAATGTCCATCACGACATGCTCTAGCGGCTCTTCCAAGATCCCATTGTTATCGCGATTGATTACTTTGGGTCTTCCGAGCATGAACTCATAGCCTTCTCGGCGCATTTGTTCAGCAAGAACGGCAAACTGAAGCTCGCCACGACCCCTGAGAATAATCACATCGCTGGTCTGACCGCGCTCGGCCAGTAATGAAACATTTGTTCTCAATTCTTTTTCTATTCGATCCCAAAGCACTCTAGAGGTTAATCGGTTTCCATCTCTGCCCGCAGTCGGAGAACCGTTAACCAGCATCTCTATCGAAATTGTGGGTTGTTCAACGTAAATACGCTTTAGCGGTTCTGGCTTTCCTGCTTCACAAACGGTATCGCCGATTTTTAGTTCTTCAATTCCAGCAACGATTGCAATATCCCCAGCACCGGCCACTTCCACGGGAACTGTTTTAAGGCCTTCATAAGCAAAAAGAGCCGTAATCTTTGTCTCCGGAGAAACGCCATTTTCTTGGCACAAAATGACCTTGTCTCCGATTTTTACTTGTCCGGAAAAAATTTTTCCAACAGCCAAACGGCCTAAGTAGTCGCTGTAGCTCGTGTTGGTGATTAACATTCTCAGCGGACCTTCTTCGATTTTGGGTCCTGGAATGTGTTCTAAGATAGCGTCAAAAAGTAACGTGAGATCTTTTCCATTTTCCCTACCGTCGGGATCTTTAACTGCAATTCGCTTTCGGGCATTGGTGTAAATAATCGGAAAATCGATTTGATGATCTTTTGCATCTAGATCCAGAAACAAACCATAAATTTCATCGAGGACTTCCTTGGGGCGAGCATCGGGTCTGTCGATTTTATTCATTACGACCACGATTTTTAAATCTCGTTCCATCGCATGTTTGAGAACAAATCGAGTTTGAGGAAGCGGCCCTTCGGCAGCGTCAACCAAAAGCAGAACTCCATCTACCATCTCTAGTCCGCGTTCGACTTCACCACCAAAATCAGCGTGGCCTGGAGTATCCACCAAATTTACTCGAACGCCTTTGTAAACGACCGAACCGTTCTTTGCGACGAGAGTAATCCCTCGTTCCTTTTCAAGGTCCAGACTATCCATGGCCCGTTCAGCTACTTGCTGATTCTGGCGAAACGTACCGGCTTGCCAGAGAAGACCATCCACCAAAGTTGTCTTGCCGTGGTCAACGTGGGCGATGATGGCAATATTGCGAATTTTGTCGTTCGTGTGTGACATGATTAAAAGAGCCCTGGTTTATACCAAAATTCCCCACTTTGCGTTAGCGAAAAGTCATGGGCTTTGATACAAGGGCTGCCCATGAAAACAGAGACAAAATGCGCTAACTGCTGGAAAGCGCCGGAAAGCTGCATTTGTGCCCAAATTGAGCCTATTCAAAACACGCTTGAGGTTTTAATTCTCCAACACCCGCAAGAGGCCCGGTCCCCGCTAACGACGAGCCGGCTTTTAGCTTTGGGTCTTGCCAATTGTACCCATAAAGTGGGGTTTTCCTGGGGGTCGCTCAAAGCCGCCTTGAAGAAAGAAGCAAAGCCAGAGAATTGGGTGGTTCTTTTTGTGGGAACTCAGAAAAACTCGGAAAAAATAGTTCAAAACAAGCCCTTTGCCGTAGTCGACAAAAATGGAAAGCCAGTTTCATGGCAGGGAATCAAGGGACTCGTGGTTTTGGATGGTAATTGGAAACAATCGAAGACTCTTTGGTGGCGAAATCCGTGGCTTCTTAAATTGAAGCGGATTGTGCTGAATCCCTCTGAACCCTCTTTGTATGGAAACATTCGAAAAGAGCCTCGGGCAGGATTGTTATCAACCATTGAAGCTACTGCCTTGGCTTTAGAGGCTTTGGGCGAAAAATCAGGCGCTCGCGATCACTTGATCCATATTTTTGAAAATCAGATCAAAGCTTGGAAGAAACTTCCTTAAGAATTAAATCGACGGTTTCTTGGATTGGCTTTTGAATTTTAGCTCCGGCAGCAAACTGATGGCCACCTCCACCAAACTTTTTTGCTATTTCAACGACGGGTTGATTGTGTAACCCTCGAAGACTGAGTTTGGTTGCCCCGTTATCTTCTTCTCGGAAAAGAGCTACGATTTTTACCCCTTTAAGAACAGTCAGGTGTCCAATGAAACTTTCTGTGTCCTCAATCGTGGCCTGGCTCTGCTGGCGATCATTTTTGCTGATGGTTACCCAGGCAAACTGGCCCTGGCAGTCCAGCTTGAGAGTCTGGAGGGTTTTTCCAAGAAGTCTCAACTTTTCCACACTGTCTTTTCCAAAAACACTTTGAAACACTTGTTCGGGTTTAACTCCGCAACGCAAAAGTTCAGCTACTGTTTCATGGGTCGTTGAAGAAGTTCTTTGAAATCGAAAATTACCGGTATCGGTTAGAATGGCGACATAAAGAGCTTGAGCCATTTCAAAAGTGAGCTCGGTGCCCTGACTTTTTATAAACCGAAAGACAATCTCACCAGAAGAGCCGGATTTTTCATCGATGAGGTGCCCCGTCGTATCTTGTAATTCCTTTACATGGTGATCGACGAAGAGAACAGGTGCGCTGAGTTTTTCGACGACTGGAGCCAGTGACCCCAGCATTTTCACTTCGTTGGTATCTACAATAATGACCGTGTCCACATCTGGCACTTTCTGGCCGGGGCTAAAAACTTGGATGATTCCCTTGGGGTCAATGATTTCAAATTTTTCCGGAGTTGGAGAGGGATTAATGATCCAAGCTTCTTTTCCGGTTTTAATTAAATGATAGTAGAGGGCAATTTCTGAGCCGATTCCATCTCCATCGGGCTGGACGTGGGTGGAAATCAGGAACCGATGGTTCTGTCTTAAGGTGTCAGCGAACTTGTTCAAAGGACCTTCATTATAGGCGAAGGAGTTTCTCTTTTAAAGTGAATCAGGAGTCGATAATCTATAGGCACTATGGAAAAACTTATCATTACTGCTGCGATCACGGGGGCGGAACTCACCAAGGCTCAGTGTCCTGTACTCCCTATCACGCCCGAACAACAAGCCATAGCAGCTAAAGAAGCAGTAGATGCTGGTGCTTCGGTGATTCATCTGCATGTTCGCGATGAACAAGGGCATCCATCACAAAAGCCTGAGCATTTCAAAGCCTCTGTTGACGCAATCAAGCGTGCTTGTAAAGGGAACCAGCCCATCATTCAATTTTCAACTGGCGGCGCCGTGGGGGAAAACATTGCGAATCGATTGGCGCCTTTAAATCTTAAGCCCGAAATGGCCTCATTAAACTTAGGCACTATCAATTTTGGCGAAGAAATCTTCGTAAATACTTTTTCAGATATGAGAGCCTTAGCAAAATCTTTTCTCGAGCACAAAATCGTACCGGAATTTGAGATCTACGAGGCAGGCCATATCGATAATTTAAAAAAGTTGATCAAAGAGGGAGTTTTAAAACCTCCTTTTCACTGTCAATTCGTTCTGGGGGTTCCCGGAGCTTTATCGGGAGAATTGTCCACTTTAAATTTTCTGGTTCAAAACCTTCCAGCCGAATCTACTTGGGCAGTCGCGGGAATCGGTCGGTATGAACTCCCCTTGTCTGTTCATTCGATCTTGATGGGGGGGCATGTTCGGGTTGGTTTAGAAGATAATATTTTTTATACAAAGGGAGTTCCGGCAAAAAGCAGCGCTCAGCTCGTCGAGAGAATCGTTCGAATTACAAAAGAAGTCGATAGACCGGTAGCGAGCATTCCAGAGGCTCGCAAAATATTATTGAACAAATGAAACTGCTTTAGCTTCTTTCAGGAGAAGATCACAAGCAAGGTCTGGACTTTCCGTGAGTGAATAAGTGGTGATGGTGAAAGAAGTAGGTGAAAAAGAATATTCTCGGATGGGAATAACTCTTCGAATCGGATCATCATCTTGATAGGCTAACATCAAGTAATGTCCAATGAGGTTTTCAAGCCCACTCATCCCATCGTTAAAATCTAAAGATGTCTTGGAAATACTTGAGGCCCAACGGTCAAAATTAATAGAGTTTCTTCTTTTGGTAAGCAAGTAACGGAGCTTGGCAATCCTCTCTACTTCCGCTTTTCGAAAACCAAAAAGGTCCGCATTTTCCAAAATAACCGATTCATCTACTGCAAGATAATTGCCGAGAGCTCTCTTTTTTCTAGCCAAATCTTTTTCCATGTATGTCAGGGTTTCAGTCAGAACCTCAGCGAAGCCTGCGGGATGATCGGATCTGAGATCAGTGGGTACAAAATCCTGGATGGGTTCCTTGCAACCGATAAGAGCAGCTGTCAGAGCGGGCCGATAACGAGCATGGGATTCGCTGGCCACCAACTTTTTTGCGATACGATCTCTGTTTAAAAACCCGAGCAGAATAGAGAGGGAGGAGCCCGGTCCAACACCTCTATTCCAAAGATAATATTTTTTTGTTTCCGGGGAATCCTGAATCTCAATGTGAAAAGGTTGAGGAAGAAGTCGATATCGGGAAGATTCCTGATATGTCTTTAAAAATTCCTCAAAGGAATGGTGTTCTCTTGTCCCGGGCAAAATTCTATCATGTAAACTGCCAAACGCTCCTGGCCAGAGGCTGTAGGGCTCCCAATTTGGTTTAGGATCCATTCCATGACATCGTAAGCAATCCGCTGGGTTTATCTCAACCTGAGCAGGTTCTTTGTCTTGAAAATGAATGCTGTAAAAGGAATACGAAGCAGTTTTGGGCTCATATTCGATCATTTCCGCTGTGTCGTAAAAGCTGTCGCTGGGTAAGCCCGAAAAAGCTAAAAGCAGTTTTGCGTCGGGACCAAAAAAAATGACTCGAGGATGAGTTGCATTAGAACTATGATTGCTATGGCTGTCGTACTGAAGAACAAAAAAGGTTCGATAGGCCTCAGGTAGCCTTTCCAATAATTCTTCGACTGTGTTTACTTTGGGGGCGGGACCTTTGACCCAACTGAGAATTTCAGAAGCGCTTGTGAGCGGAGCTTGTTCTATTGCGGGCGGAACACGGGCAGCCAGTAAAAGATGAGAAAAGACAAAAAGGCTCAGCAAGCTAGCTTTTTTAGGTTTTAGATGCTTCAACAAATCGCAACCGCACTTCAGCTAAGATATTTTTTAGGAGCTCAGCTTCTTCCTTAGTTAAATTTCCGCGAGTTTTCTCTTCTAGAATGGCCAAAATTTCAATGTTTTGTTTAGCGAGTTCTATGTTCTTGTTTTTCTTTCCGGTTTGAGGATAAGGAGCGTGTCCCATATTCATAAGACTGCTCGTTGCGAAGGAAAGTACCAGAGTAGAAAAATCCAATTTATCTGCCATGGCTCAAAATCCTTATGGTTTTTCAACAGGAGCTTTAGCGGCGTTGGTCGCTGCCACTAAGTCTCGAACTGATTTAACGGCTGTTTCAACAGGGCTTTTTTCAGCTGCCGGAGCTGGCGTGGGCGTGGCTGGCGCTACCGCTGCTGCCGGGGCAGGAGCCGAAGGAGCCGCTGCTGGTTTAGCTGGAGCGGGAGCTGGTTTTGCCTTTGCTTTGGCTTGCGCTTGGGCTTCAAGGTCTCTTAGTTTTTTACGACGAACCTGCAATTCAGAAAAGTCGAGAGTATAAACAGCAGCTTTATCTTCTCCCATTAGAGGCAATTTATTGGAAATTTCAGGCTGGTTTCCAGTCCCGGTGAAAATCGATTTTAGTTTTGCCGAGGTCAGAGTTTTTGCAAGAGTCAGCTCTTCTACCGTTTTTATTTCAACCGTCATCAGAAACTTTTCTTTTGAGTTTTGGATGAGCTCCACAAATCTCTCCGGAATTTTTACCACTTGGACGAAGGGAGCCACTTGAGGATTGTCATAAGTGACACAGAAAATTCCTTCTTTTTGAGCACTGTAGGGACTAGCAAATCTAAAAATCAATCGATAAACCTGAACATTGAATTGAGCGGGGTCCCAAACAACCCATACGTTTAAGGCACCTCTGACATCACCGGGGGCTATGCCCATTTTGGGGCTGGCCTTCGCGCGCTTTCCACCGACAAGAGCTGTAATGACCGCGTAGATGGAAAAAAATAAGCCACCAGCGGCAAGAAGGGAAAGGATAAGACTTAACGTGACTGGCATCTGGCACCTCTCAAAATCATGAATACTTTAAGCCATTTCGCCCCCAGATTTAACACTTAAGGGCCTTGTTTGTCGAGCATAAGTCCCCTAATGAAGAGGATTTCCTCGAAGGTTATTGAGAACAAAAAGTATCCCCGAACAGAAGAAAAGGACCCCAATTAAAATATTAAATCCATTGTTAAAGGGCTGAATGCTGGCCTTGGGATCTTCCCGTCGGAGTTTTCGAACGGTTTCAATCGTTCGATAAATAATCCAGGGCCCGCCGATAATCAGACCAAAGCCAATCAAGATGAGCGCCCAATTTCCCCATTCCATGGGACCCTTCATAATTTATCTCCTTATGCTGTGCGATAATTATGCTACACCAGGGAAACATCTCGCAAGCCTTTCCCATGGTAAAATAAGAACTTATTTATGGGCTCTTCTCTTCTCATTTTCGATACGCATCCTATTCAATACCGGGCTCCGGTATTTCGAGAGTTGATCAAAAAACTTCCCCAGGCGCAGGTGATTTTTTTTAATGCCGGTTTCGACGGTAAAAAATGGTGGTTTCAAGAAGTTGATAAGATTCCCAAGCAAGAGTTCGGGCTTTCCCTTGAAACTGGATACCCGAATCGAACCCTAGGAACCCAAAATCTGAGCTTGATAGAAAAAGTAAGAACCATCCATCAAGTTCTAAGAAACGAAAAGCCTCAGGCCGTCCTTCTTTATGGTTATTATCAAGTGGAACATTGGATTTTAAGATTCCTTTGTGCTCAGAAAAAAATTCCACTTCTTTTTGTCGGAGAAACCTTTGATTGGCGGGGTTCCTTTTTTCGAAAAAGTCTAAAGAAAGTACTCGTTCATTATTTTTTTCAGCAGGTGGCCAGTTTTATCGCTATCGGTAAAAGGACAGTAGATTATTATCGACAGTGGGGCGTAGCTGTATCGAAAATTACCACTGCTAAATATTGCACCGACGCAGCCCCTTTCGTGTTACCGGCCTCGGAGGCGAGTGCTTGTCGGTCGGAAGTGCGAAAAAGTCTTGGCATTCCTCCGGATGCCTTCCTTCTTTTATTCGTGGGCCGTCTCTTTGACAGAAAACGGCCACAAGACCTTCTTGAGATTCATTCCGAGTTACAAAAACAGGAAGAGGTCCATACCGTCTTTGTGGGAAATGGAGAACTCAGTGAGACACTTCATTCAAAATCGGTTGGAATACCCAATGTTCATTTAGTCGGATTTCAAAATCAAAATGAGATAAAAAAATTCTACTACGCAGCTGATCTGCTGGTCGTCCCTTCCGATTTTGAAACTTGGGGTCTAGTTGTGAATGAGGCGTTTAGTTGCATGCTTCCCGCACTGGTCACTGATCAGTGTGGAGTGGCAGGAGATTTAGTTTTAAGCGGAGAAACGGGAGATATTTATCCGGTAGGGGATTGTAAAAATGCCACTGTGAAAATCAGAGGATTACTGAAAGACAGATCGGTTGCAAAGAGGTGGGGAATGAATGCTCGGGCTCTGGTTCTCAAAAACTATCAACCAGAACAGTTTGCCGACAGCATTTTAAAAGCGTTTGAGTCAGCTATTTTAGCTGGAGCGTAAGGCAGTTTTCTGTTGAGGAAGCACACGAGTCCAAAATCTTTCCCCCATGACTCTCAATGATAAGCTTCGCAATGGCTAGTGACAGTCCCAAATTCTTATGATGGTGCAACTCAGATGAGCCTGTTTCAAAGGGGTTGAAAGCATCCTCGGGCAGAGCTTCACCCTGCCAGGAAACCCTGAGGAAAATGCTTCCGTTTTCATTTCGGGCTTTCAAAGAGACTACCGTATCCGGATTAGCCCGAGAAATGATCGAAGTGATAATTCGATTCAATGCCAAATCCATTTTTTCCCAGTCTAATTTTTCATGGCCGATTTTTTCTGAGGAATAATCGAGTTGCAGCCGTTTATTTAGGGCACTCGATTTGAGGTCTTCTAACATTTTTTTGAGCTGTTTCTCTAGGTCGATTTGTCCCAGCTTTAGATTTCCTGCCGATTCAAGTCGAGTGTAAGTCAAAACTTCCATTACAATTTCAGAGAATCGATGAACGGCTCCGGATAAAGCACTGACCGACTTTTGGAGATCTTTACTCAATTCAGCTTGAGACTGCGACAAGAGTGACATGAAAGACTGAAGAACCGTTAGCGGCGTGTTCAGTTCGTGAGATATCAATGATAGGAAACGAGCTTTCGCTTTGTCCAGGATCGACAGCTCCGAAAGACTTTTTTCTAAAGCACGATTTTTTTCCTCTAACTCTCTTCGAAGTTGAAAAGCTTCATTGGCCTGCTTGAGTGTTAGTTTGAATTCCTCAGGATCCCATGGCTTGGCAATATAGCGATAAATATGCCCTCGATTAATCGCATCAATGACTGAATCGATGTCTGTATAACCGGTGAGCAATATTCGAGTCGAATGCGGGCTGAGTTTTTTAGCCTTCTCCAGGAGTTCTACTCCCGACATGTCCGGCATTCTTTGATCAGATACAATGACATGAAATCTTTGAGCACCCATTAACTGAAGGGCTTCCAAAGGAGAAGTCGTAGTGGTCACATTAAAAAGGCCTCTGAGAAGACGATTCAGTGCCTGCAAATTATCTTTTTCGTCGTCGACTAAAAGTATGGGATCAAGTATTGGATCCAATTGTGTCTGCCCCTGTTTATCTTTAGAATCATAGGGAATCAGGACGCAGGTTTCAAGGAGAGCTATGGGATCGATCGATACAGTCTTATTTGAATTGAGAACCTTTGAGCCCAGTCGAACTTTCGCCGCAGAGGCCCATATTGGTAACAAGCTCGAATACGATACGCTCTGGAGACAGTCCTTGGCCGATCCCGTTGCCTTTTGGGAAGAGGCCGCTCGAAACATTACCTGGTTTAGTCGCTGGAAACGGCCTTTAGTTTGGAAAGAGCCCTATGCAAAATGGTTTGAAGGCGGCACAACCAATGCTGCTTATAATTGCCTCGATAGACATTTAAAAGAAGGGCTGAGCAAAAAGACGGCCATCATTTGGGAAGGAGAAGATGGTTCTTCTCAACATTTAAGCTACCAAGAGCTCTCTGACAAAGTCTGTCAGCTATCCAACGTACTTGAAAACCAGTTTGGACTAAAACCCGGAGATACGGCAGCTATTTATATGCCTTTAGTGCCCGAGGCAGTGGTTGCCATGCTTGCTTGTGCTCGTATTGGTGTGATTCACAGTGTGATTTTTGGTGGTTTCAGTGGGCCCGCTATTAGGGATCGAGTTCAGGATGCTGAATGTAAGGTTATTCTCACTGCCGATGTTGGCTATCGTCGCGGTCAGGAAATCGAACTTTTAAAAACTGTTGAGTCAGTCATATCTGACATGCCTACGGTTCAAAATGTGCTCGTTTTAAAGCGTAAAGCAGAGACGGTTTTAAAAGACAAAGAGAAAGATTGGAATCTTTTAGCGAGTCAGGAACCAAAAAGTCATTTTCCGAAGCCCTTTGATTCCGAACACCCGCTTTTTCTCCTTTACACAAGTGGAACAACGGGAAAGCCCAAGGGCATCATACATTCTACGGGTGGATATCTAGTGGGAGTGAGTACCACGGCAAAATGGATTTTTGATCTTAAGGGGACGGATATTTTTTGGTGTACGGCGGATATTGGCTGGATCACCGGACACAGTTATGTTGTTTATGGACTTCTCAGTCACGGAGCGACCATTGTCATGTATGAGGGGGCCCCATTTCATCCGCATCCAGGAAGGTTTTGGGAGATTATCGATAAGCATAAAGTATCTATCCTTTATACAGCTCCCACAGCGATTCGTTCGTTTATGAGAGCAGGGAATGAGCACCCCCGAAAGTATCAACTTTCCACTCTTCGACTCTTGGGAAGCGTCGGAGAACCCATCAATCCCGAAGCGTGGATGTGGTATCACACGGAAATTGGAAAAGAGCGTTGTCCGATCGTTGATACTTGGTGGCAGACTGAGACGGGTTGTATTTTGATTTCTCCTCTTCCGGGAGTGACGGTGACAAGGCCAGGGTCAGCCACTAAACCATTTCCTGGGATCGTGGCCGATGTCGTAAATGAAGAGGGAAGGGCTTGCCAAGCTAATGAAGGTGGATACTTGGTCATTAAACATCCTTGGCCATCCATGCTTCGCGGGATTTACAAAAATCCGGGACGGTACCAGGAAAGCTATTGGACGAAGTTTCCGGGAATGTATTTCACCGGAGATAGCGCCCACCGAGATGAAAGAGGCTACTTCTGGATCAAGGGAAGAGTCGATGATGTGATTAATGTTTCAGGACATCGGCTAGGTACCATGGAAGTAGAAAGTGCGTTGGTGAGCCATCCCTCAGTGGCTGAAGCAGCTGTCGTGGGGCGTCCTGATCCGATTAAGGGACAATCTCTGGTCGCTTTTGTGACTCCTCGCGGGGAGGATAAAAAAATGTCAGTAAAAGAATTGGTTCAAGAGCTAAAAGAACATGTGAGCCGAGAAATTGGAGCCATTGCTCGACCCGATGAAATAAAACTCACAAAAACGCTTCCAAAAACCCGAAGCGGTAAAATCATGCGTCGACTTTTAAAAGACCTGGCTGAAGGGAAAGAGCCCACAGGAGATACGACTACTCTGGAAAATCCAGGACTGATAGAACTGATCGAGGATTAACCTTTCAAAGCTTTTTCAAGTCGAATCATTGCCTCTTTTAGCTGATGGTTTGGAACGGTCAGTGCTAATCGGAAAAAACCTTCTCCTTCTTTTCCAAACCCAATCCCGGGGGTAATGACCAGCCCTTGGTTTGCGATGAGGCGTTTAGCAAAATCCATTGAGGATTCCTTTCCAGGAACCTTGGCCCAAACAAAGAAAGTAGCTTTTGGATGAAAATATTCGATGCCTATCCGATCCATTTCACTCAAAACGAGTTCTCTTCTCTCAAAATAAATTTTTCGAGTGGGTTCCGTCAGAGCATCCGCATTGGCCAGAGCAAATTCCGAAGCTTTTTGAACAGCAAGGAGAGGGCCGGAATCAATGTTTGTTTTCACTCTTAGAAGGCCCGCAATTAACTCCGGGTTGCCCACAGCAAAGGCAATTCGCCAACCGGTCATATTGAATGTTTTCGATAGAGAGTGAAACTCAATGGCAACTTCTTTTGCTCCTGGTATCTCCAACAGGCTCAGAGGCCTATCCTTCTTATCAAAATACATCTCACTGTAGGCGTTATCTGACACCAGGATGGTTCGATGTTTTCGAGCTAAATTTACCATTTCCGTCATCACTTCCCTTGAGCAAGTAGCGGAAGTGGGATTGCAAGGGAAGTTGACTAGCACGTATTTGGGCTGATGAACGAGGAGCAGCGTCTCCAACTCATTCAAATCGGGTTGGAATTGATTTTCCCACCGGTGGGGGAGCGGAATAGGAATTCCCCCTGCCAGTTGAATGGCAGTTGAAAAAATAGGATAGCCAGGGGAGGGGAATAAGCATTTGTCCCCAGGGTTCACAAAAGCCAGTGGAAAGTGAGCGATTCCTTCTTTCGAACCGATAAGCGCAAGCACTTCAGTTTCCGGATTTAACGGGACACCAAACCGCCCCTCGAACCATTTGGCTGCTTGAGTTCTAAAAGAAAGAGTTCCTTCATAGGGAGAGTAAGCATGATTTTGGGGGTCCGCCGATGCTTTCTGTAATTCTTGAATGATTGGCGCTGGCGTGGGCTGATCCGGATCTCCAATCGCCAGACTCAGCAAGTTTACTCCCCGCTTTTGTGCTTCAGCTTTAATATTATTTATTTCACTGAAAATGTAAGGAGGAAGACTTAAAAGACGTTGAGATTGCTGAAATCCGATCATAATTTCTCCATGTCCTTGAAAGAGTAAAGCCCAGGCTTCTTTTGACCTGCAATGTATTTAGCGGCAATCAAAGCCCCTTTTGCAAAAACTCGACGGTGATTTACTCGATGAGTAAGCGTGAGTTCTTCGTCATCCGAAAAAAATGAGATCGTGTGAGTCCCTTTTTCATCTCCTACCCGCGCAGATTGAACTTGGATGTTTTTGTTTCCTTGAGCTTGGAGAATTTCTAAAAGAGATTTCATCGTTCCGCTGGGAGAATCCTTTTTTCCTCTATGATGAATCTCAGAGGCTAGGACATCGTATCCCAGGGCTGCCGCAACAGAAGAGTGTTCCAGCATTTTCATCATCAGGTTCATCCCCGGACTGGTATTTGAGGTCATCAGCACCGGGTGTTTTGTTGAGTAGTTCTTAATTATTTCCTGCTGACCAGAAGAGAACCCGGTTGTGCCTATTACCACGGGCTCTTGAATTTTTTCTAAGAGTTCAATGGTGGCTTCCGGGCGACTAAAATCAATCCAAACATGAACAGGTTCTCTGGCGGGCTCAGATAGTTTTCGGACGGGAATCGTTTCTATCGATAAAACAGAACGACTATTTGCAACGGCATCACAAAACTCCAGACGATCTTCTCCTAAAACAAATCCGGGCTCTAGCAAAGCAGCAAGCTCTTGTCCCATTCGGCCCGTGGCACCGAGAAGTCCAATTTTATAAATCACGAGACCAGCTCCAAATTTAGCAGTTGTTCCATTATTTTTTCTTGGGTTTCCTTTTTAACGGGAACCAAGGGAAGTCTAAGCCGATTCACTCCTCGTTCCATTTTTTCCAAGGCGTATTTAATGGGCGCCGGATTCGTTTCAGCGAATAAGGTCTTTATGAGGGGGAATAATCTCTTTTGTAGAGCAAAAGCTTCTACGAATTTCCCAGCTCTTAATAAAGAGTCCAGCTGAACAAACTGTAGGGGAGCCACATTAGCAGAAGCAGAAATGATCCCGGTGGCCCCTAACGAAAATAGAGTGGCAAACGCATCATCGTCTCCCGCTAAAACAGATTTTCCTTCAGGGAGCGAAGAAGCTAATAGAGAGAGCCACTGGCTATGGAGTCCGGTGGCCTCTTTTAATCCCTTGATATTGGGATGTTGCCAGAGCAAAGAAACAGTTTCGGGAAGTAGATTTACCCCTGTTCGAGAGGGGACGTTATAAAGAATAATTGGTATTAGGCTTTTATCTGCCAGAGTGTGATAGTGTGCAATCAGCCCCTCTTGCGTGGGTCGATTATAATAAGGGGTGACGACTAGAGCTGCCTGAGCTCCTAACTCGGCTGTTTCTCGAATCATTTTTAAAACAGATTCCGTATTATTCCCACCACAGCCGGCGATAACCCCCTTTTTTTTATTTGAGGCAAGACGTACCGCCGTCCCTATGAGGAGTCTTCTCTCTTCTGTAGATAAAGTGGGACCTTCACCGGTTGTCCCACAAGGGACCAACCCTTCCACACCAGACTCTAAAAGCCATGAGCAATGCTTTTCAAAAGAGGTCAGATCCAAAGCGCCCGCCGAATTAAAAAATGTGGTGGTTGCTACCCAGACACCTTTGAAGATCATACGCTCGGCCTTTTATTGTGGCTAAAGTTAAAAACTTTTTCAAAACCAGTTACGATCTCAGGGATGGTGACTGCGAAAGAATAGTTCGCTGGACCTTGAAGTAACAACATCCTCGAGACCGGGCTAATATCCACTAGTAGTTCCCCGCCCGGTACAATCACTTCAACTGGAAGCGGCTGAAGATAAGTCTCAGAAAAAACAATCGCTGCGGCAGCCGCCCCTGTCCCACAAGCTAAAGTTTCTCCTTCAACCCCTCTTTCAAAAGTTGTTGATTTGACTCTTGGACCTACCAGACGTTGAAAAAAAGTAACATTAGCACCTTCTGGGCCCATCGCTGGATGACTTCGAAGATCTCGTCCCACTTGAAGAATGGGGTAACTGTTGAGGTCCTTCACTTCGATAACGGCATGAGGCACCCCAGTGTTAATTAAGCTTACTTCGACACTGTACTTTTCAGTCGTTACTACCTTTTGCGAATATTCAAAGCACTCATAGCTTTTTGGAGTCAAAGTAACTTCAACTAACCCTGGGCCTTTTACTTGCCCCTTAATCACGCCAGCTTTTGTTTCGATGCAAATGGGTACATCATTTGGGAAATAGTTTTCAGTTAAATAGCGAATGGCGCATCGAGCAGCATTGCCACACATTTCCGCTTCGCTGCCATCGGAGTTATAAAAGATCCATTTTGCATGATATTTTTCAGATCGAGTGAGAACTACTAGCCCGTCAGCACCGACTCCAAAATTTCTATCGCATAACCAAGCAACTTCCCTTGGGTAAAACGGACTTGGCTCGCTCTGCATCGAATCGAAAAATAAAAAATCATTTCCGCATCCCTGCATTTTAATGAAATTAAATTCCATGATTACTTTCTCTTTGGGGTTTCTTTTATCGGGTCAACATAGGGAGTTGGATCTCCCTTAACCCCGCAGCCGCAAAGCAAAGCAAAACAGAGGCTTAGGAGCATGACCCAGACATTTTTCATGCGGGGGTTGTACCACAGGGGCGAAGCGGTATCTAGAGGCCCTTTGAAAGCACGGAAATAATCGAATTTATTCCCTGATCTAGCAACGAGGGCTCAATGTTCAAAGGGGGAGCGATACGAATCACGTGATCATGGGTCTCTTTACATAGGACCCCCTCTTGGGCAAGAACTTCGCAGAATTTTCGAGCGCCGCCTGCTGAGGGTTTGAGTTCGATTCCAATCAGGAGACCTTTTCCGCGAATTTCTTTGATCAACGGCGAGTTAATTTTCATTAGCTTTTTTAGGACCGAGTTTCCTAACTCAAGTGAACGTTTGGAGAGGTTTTCATCTTTGAGTACCTGAAGCGAGGCTCTAGCTACTGCACAGGCAAGCGGGTTTCCTCCAAAGGTCGAGCCATGTTGGCCCGGTTTTATGACCTCCATCACCGAAGTCCTCCCCACCACAGCTGAAATAGGAAGAAGACCCCCACCCAACGATTTACCTAGAATCAATAGGTCGGGCTTTATGTTTTCATGTTGAAAACAAAAATCAGCACCCGTCCGACCTAGTCCCGTTTGGATTTCATCGATCATTAATAGAACCTGGTGTTTATCGCAGATTTGTCTCAGATCCTTCAGGTAACCTGGCTTGGGGATCAAAATACCTGCTTCTGCCTGTATCGGCTCAACAAAAATCCCAACCGTGTTCTTATCGATGGCTCTTTCAATTTCAGCTGCATCATCAAAAGGAACTATTCTGAACCCGGGAGTGAACGGACCGAACCCGTCTCTGTAAGCTGGGTCTGTAGAAAAAGAAACGATCGTAACAGTTCTTCCATGAAAATTGTTTTCAACGCAGATGATGTTTGCTTGGTTTGCTTCAACTCCTTTTTTCTCGTAACCCCATTTCCGAGCAATTTTAATCGCTGTTTCACATGCCTCGGCACCACTATTCATGGCGAGAACCATTTCCAGGCCGGCAAATTTCGCTAATTCCTCCGAAAAATAACCAAACTCTTCCGCGTAGAAGGCCCGGGAGCAAACCGCTAATTTCTGTAACTGATTAAGGAGTGCTTGAACGATTCTTGGGTGCTGATGACCAAAATTGAGAGCTGAGTAACACGACAAAAAATCGACATACTCTTTGCCTTCAACATCTGAAACTTTAGCGCCTTCTCCTCGTCTGAGTACGAGAGGAAGGGGATGATAGTTGTGGGCACCAAAGGTTTCTGCTTTTTCAATCAGGGAATCAGTCAGTGTCATAGGGGCAGGAATGTAGCACTGTCGGCTTTATATGACCACCCCCCTTGATTTTCGCCTGTGGGAATGTAAAAGAAGCCCATGGGTTTTTATCTAGAGTTGGTTCCCGAACCAACAAAGAGCAAGGAATTCAAAGAGGTTTCTCCACCAACGACTTATTGGATCCTTTACGCAATCGCTATTTTTGCCGTTGGCTGCATGATGGGGGCAGCCCATCATGTCTTAGGAGGGCTCTTAGCGGCCGGTTCGATATGGGACTGGATGATTTTAGGAGTTCTAGGGCTCGTTTTTTTATTATTCGGAGCTATTGGCTTTAAAATGGCCGCCCTTCGACGATTTATTAGAGTCGAGGGAGATCAATTGCAAACAGGCTATTTCTGTTTGGGTTATCCTTTAGTCCTTCGAAAAGCGAATCGAGATGAGGTGAGAGAGATAGTTCTTTTAAATCAAAAGCCAGCTCCAAACCTAGCTCCGCAATTTCATGATGATCCTCAATATTTTATACGGGGGCATTGGAGAGTAATAGTCTATCCCAAACACACGCGACCAATTCTGATCGATAAGCATGTTGAGAAAGAGGCTCTAGAGCTGGTTCATCAATGGGTGAATGCTTGGTGGAAGCTTGATAAAGAGGGCTAGTGTTTGTCAGGTTTGTCGTCAAGAGGGACATCATAAGGATTGCTGACTCCCGGTTTGACCACGAGAGCTCGAGTTTCGTTGATCCCAAAAATCTCATTCACGAAATGAATGTTATAAGTACGATTAGCCGGGAGCCTTTCAATTCTAAAGGGCTTTCCGGGTTCGGTTTCGCCAAATTGATCGGTATCACTAAAGACTTTTACGCGCCGATTGGTCATGATGACCAAATCACCGAATTCACCTTTCTTCAGTATTTTTGAGATTGCTCTCATTTTGTTTTTAACCAAAACGTTTTCAGCAACCGTCTCATAGTCCTTAAGTTGGATTGAATAATTAATAGAAGTATCACAAGGCACTAGCGCAGTTCCAGGAGTCGCCAGCTTTTCTACCCCATCAATAATTACGATAGCCCCTGGCGGATCGGTTTCAAATCTCAGCTCACAGTTGTTGATAGCTTGTTGGTTCAGGTTGGGACTTGACGCCTTTTCACCTTTTTTTGCGCAGTTCGGATTTTTGGTTGGATCACAGGAACCAATCAGTCTGGGGTCCTGTGTCTCTATCTTTACTGGGATAACGGTTTGTCCCGATAAGAGCACGTGATAGAGATAAACGGTTACTCCAATTAATCCCGAAGCAGCAACTACTTTAGCAAGACCTGAAATTCTCCCGTGCGAAAACTCCTCTTCTGAAACTTTGTTTTCAAAGCTTGAATTTTTTGACCCCCAGGTATCTGAAAGTTCTTTTTCAGTGCTGGTAGAATTTGTGTCTAAACCGATGCCACCGGGAAAAGTAACAACACTGATGTCTTTAGCTTCTTCTGATTTATTGGTTTCGGATCTTTTTTCGACAATTTCTTGAAGCTTCAGAGGCTTTGACTGAGTTACTTTGGTGGGGGGCGATACTGGTACAGCCCGAGAAGGATTTGGTTGTTGGGCTACAATTGTTTTCGCGACTGTTTCCGGAACATCCTGTTCGTTTTCCGGGTTGGTGTTCGAAAGTGATTTTTTTGCTGTGGATTGTGAATTGGACCCACGAGGAGGATTGGTCTCCTTTGTTTTTGAATCCATATCATCCAGTCGAACTACAGCAGATGGAACGCTGTCCTGGTCAATGAAAGTGACATGACTTACGCGGTCTTGATCAGGGGCCGTAATTGAGCCCTCACCGATTGAATTATCAATTTCAAATTCATTAGCCTCTGCTTCCGCCATTTCTGAATTTCCCTGCGAAAAAGGGACTGACTGTCGAGTGAGCAGCTCAATTCTTTTTTTCTCCGTTGCAATTTCATCTTTAAAAAGTTGCTGCATCATATTTGCTAATTCATTCTCTCGAAAACCTGGATAATGCTTGTTCAAGTGCTCTTGAATCTGGCGTTGCATAGATCCCGCCGATTGATAGCGTTGCGCGCTATTTTTGGAGAGCGACTTCATTACGATTCTCTCCAAATCAGGAGTCACTTTTGGATTAAATTGAGAGGGACGAGGGACAACGCAATCTTGAATTAATCGGAGGGTGGACAAGTCACTTTCCGCTGAAAACAATCGTTTTCCAGTAAGGAGTTCCCAGAAAATAATTCCCGTTGAAAAAAGATCTGTCAGATGAGTAATGGGTTCCCCTGCGGCCTGCTCAGGGGACATGTAGCCAAATTTTCCCTTGATGACTCCGGACTTGGTTTGTTCAAGCTTGTCCTTCCAATTGGCGATACCAAAATCGACAATTTTGGCTGATCCATCATACGACAACATCACATTTTGCGGAGACATATCCCGATGAATGATGTTTTGCGGCTGTCCCGTAAAGTCATCTTTTTTACTGTGTGCGTATTCTAAACCCTTACAAGTCTCGTTAATGATATAGAGCGTGCATTCGATGGGGAGGGAGTACTGGAGCTTTTTTAGTTTATTGACGACCTGTCTGAGATTTTTCCCGTTTACGAATTCCATTACCAAAAGAAACGTTTCCCCGAATTTCACGAAATCAAGGATCTGAACAATATTAGAGTGTTGAAGGCTGCTGCCAATCCGAGCCTCCGTTTCGAACATTCTTCGAAAGGTATCGTCCTCAAGGTGATCGGGTAGGATTCTCTTGATGGCGAGGTGTTTTTCAAAGCCGCTTGCACCGGTGGCTTTCGCTCGATAGACCTCAGCCATGCCCCCCGTGGCGAGCCTTTCCAATAGCAGGTACTTCCCCATTTTGTAGGGTTTAAAATCCAAACTTTGCAATCCTCCATCAATGTTTTCGGTAGTTTCCTAAGAAATATTCACTAAGATCTGTAATTTTTTGTCGGGTTGTTGACGCTACGCATTAAGACACGCTAGAGAATTGTAAGTATTTCAAGAAATCCGCGTGACTGCCCTTAAATGCCTCAGTATATTTCGAGCTCTTGGCTTAGACTAATCGTGTTACATACGGTTTTGTGGGAGGGAGTTTATGGCCACAGGCAATCCAGTAAAAAACGCCATCAATAGTTTTATGGGCATGTTTTCCAGCGATTTAGCGATCGATTTGGGAACGGCCAATACTTTGGTTTATGCAAAAAATCGAGGACTCATCATCGACGAGCCCTCAGTTGTTGCAGTTCATAAAAATCCAAGAGGGGGTCCAAGTCGGGTTCTTGCCGTTGGTCGAGAAGCTAAAGAAATGTTGGGTCGAACTCCCGGAAGCATTGTTGCGATTCGCCCCATGAAAGACGGAGTGATTGCAGATTTTGAAGTAACTCAAAGCATGTTGAGATACTTCATTTCTAAATCGCAAGAGCGCATTAGTTTAGTTAGACCACGAATCATTATCTGTGTTCCCTTCGGAATTACTCAAGTAGAGAGAAGGGCTGTCCGAGAATCAGCGCAATCTGCTGGTGCCAGAGAAGTATTTCTGATCGAAGAACCAATGGCAGCGGCTATTGGAGCTGGTCTTCCGATTACCGAACCCTCTGGAAATATGATCGTTGATATTGGAGGCGGAACGACAGAAGTTGCCGTGATTTCTTTGGGCGGAATTGTTTACAGTCAGTCCGTCAGAGTGGCCGGTGATAAATTTGATGATGCCATCGTTAACTATATAAAGCGTCAGTATAATCTGCTGATTGGTGATCGAACGGCAGAACAAATCAAAATTGAAATTGGAAATGCATTTCCTTTTGATGAAGTTAAATACACGGAAGTCAAAGGCCGCGATCTTGTAGTTGGCAGCCCTAAAACGATTACGGTGAGCAGCGATGAAATTCGTGAGGCTCTTGTCGACCAAGTGAATATTGTGGTTGATGCCGTAAAACAGGCTCTCGAGAGAACTCCTCCCGAACTTGCTGCTGATATCGTCGACAAAGGAATCGTGTTGGCAGGTGGTGGGTCTATGCTGGCTAATTTTGATGTTTTGATCCGAGAACGTACTGGTCTTCCCGTGATGTATGCAGAAGATCCACTCAAGTGTGTTGTGATCGGCTCAGGAAAAGTACTTGATCAGCTGGATCTCTTGAAGTCCCTGACCATCGACTAATATTTTCCTTGAGGGGCCTCTATTCAGCGGGGCCCCATTTAGGACTCTTACACTCTTTTCCTTCAGGCGATATTCTTCTTTTGAGCACTCCATCATCTGTTAGAACGTAGATGGCGTAATTACCTGTTTCATTACTAGCGATGGCGAAGTGTCTCCCCGTGGGGGCCCAGGAAGGATTTTCATGATTGATTTTTCTTCTTCCCTGATCTCCCACAGTAATTCTGGAGAGATTGTTTCCACTGGGCTCGATTGAATAAATATCGAAATTTCCATTGGGGGCTCTTTGGGCCGCAAAGAGAATCTTATCTCCTTTAGGAGACCAAGCGGGAGTTGCATTATATTTGCCGGCAAAGGTGATTTGGCGGGTGAGGTTTGTATTTAGATCGGCAATATAAATCATAGGATTTCCACTTCGAGCACTTGAAAAAACTAGCTCCTGACCATTGGGCGACCAGCTGGCCTCTACTTCAAAAAGCAAATTCGGATTAACCGTTTGGGGCGCCGATTGAGTGATCGATTTCAATTGCAGGTTTCTGCTCAGGGGTTGTGGCTCGGAGCCTCCATTGGGAGATATGAAATAAAGTTCGGGCTTTCCTGTAAAACTCATTGTGACTACTCCGCGGTTTCCATTCTCACTCCAAGAAGCGCCACTGTTCATCCCGTCCTTAAAGTACAAGATACTTCGTGCTCCGGTGGCCAGGTTGTGCTTCTTTAGAACGGCCCCTCTTTTTCTAACTCCACGGGAAATCAGAAACTCAAATTGGGTATAAGAGATATTCGTTCCGTCATTCATCCAGGCAGGACTCAGAGAAAGTGTCTTGTCGGCGGTTAACGCCACAAGGTTATTACCATCTGCATCGGCGATATAGATCTCCTTCGCGGGCGATCTTCTCTGAGAAAGATCATGGCAAACCATCAAAATACGGCTTTTGAACAATCCTTTTTCACCCGTCAAAGTTTTAAGAATGTTTTCGGATAGCTCATGAATGATTCGGGTGGTGTTATTCGAACTCGATTGGTAACTCTGACCAAAAATGCGCTTTTGGCCAGGAATATCATAAAACTGAGCATCCAAAGTAACTTTGTCCGAGTCTGTACGATAACCGACTCGCAGAACGAAAGAGGCCCCCAGGGTCGACCATTTGCTGTAATCCATGTCACCTGTGGATTCTTTATCTGCGGCAATCGCAGCTGAGTCGGGAATGAACTCGAACAAGTTTATCAATTCCAGATCTGACATGATTTGACTTCGGATTCGACTGGACTGCCCCGAGTCCGAACCACCACCCAGATTTTTAATTTCCCCGATTGCAATTTTTGCTCTTCGTACACCTGCCCCTGTCACTGACAGATAAATTTCGGCACGACAGATTGATGCAACTAAGAGGAAACAGAGAGTTAGTAATTTCATCTTCATTCCTAGGGTTTAAAGTTAATGGTGATTTCACCTTCGATCAAACCGCGATCTTCCGGAACCGGAAAGGGCTGTGCATCATCAATAGCCTGAAGAACAGCCGAATCGTAAAGAACATCGCGTGATGGCTTCACAATCTTTCTCCATTTCACTCGACCATTGGGCAGAAGCATTAGCTTCACCTCTGCAACCAAGCCTTTCTTCTGTTGCCACGAAAAGATATTGAATTGCTGTTTGATACTTTCAGTCAGTATACCAACATATTTATCTTTGGCAGTTCCCACGATTCCAGAACTTGAAGTTCCTTCAGATAAAAAGTTTCCTTTAATTTTTCCTCTGCCTTTGGTGCCACTCTTGTTTTGTAGTCCCTTGAGCGCCTGTTCTCTTTTTGCTTCTTCTAAGGCTTCGCGCAGAGCTTGTTCCTGATCATTCTCTTTTCGTTTTTCCGTAGACTTCTCTTTCTTTGTTTTAGTGAGAGCATCCTCCATGATGTCTTTAGCAGGAACCTTGGCTTCAACCGGTTTTTGCTTTGAAGTTTCAGGTTTTGCCACTTCAGGCAGAAGGGGATTGATTTTTTCGTTAATCAATTGGTCAGGTAAACCTACGACATCAACTTGCACAAAAGTTTGAGCCGAAATTTCCGATTTTTTTCCCAGTAAAAGCTCCGCAAGAGACATTCCTCCCGAGCTCGACATAAAAATAACCGTGCCGCCTAACAACAAGTGAAACAAAACAGAACCAATAAGAGCAGCCTTTGGAATGTTGAGGAACTGATTTGAGGTCATTTCCATTCGAATGCGCCCAATTATTTTTTGCCGGTTTTGTCTTGAGACGAAACTTCAGTCATCAATCCAATTTTATGAATGCCACTGTTTTTGATCAGAGCCATAGTTGACGCCACGACCCCATAAGCCAAGTCTGAGTCTGCCCGGATAAAAATTTCTTTTTGGTCTCGTTTTTTAAAGGCCTCTTTTAATTTACTTTCCAGTGACTCTTTTGAAACTTCGACTTTTCCCAAAAATAGCTTCTTATCTTTGGTAATGGTCAGAACGATTGGATCAGATTCCATCGGAAGTGATTTTGTTGCGGCTTTGGGTAATTGAACCGAAATTCCAGACTCCAAGAGCGGGGCAGCGACCATGAAAATAATCAAAAGAACTAACATCACATCGACAAAAGGAGTGATATTAATCTCAGAAAGAGGCTGAGAGTCATCTGAACTGGTTTTAAAACCTGCCATAGTTATCTATTGGGATAAAAAGTTTCTCTTTACGATATTGAGAAAATCGCCAGCAAAGTTTTCCATCTGTGCTTTTTGGTTCCTGATTTTGCTGTTGAAATAGTTGTAGCCCATGGAAGCGGGAATAGCGGCAAAGAGACCTACCGCAGTGGCAATTAAAGCTTCCGAAATACTTGGAGCGACGACAGCGAGACTTGCTCCTCCCTGATTACCAATATTCTGAAAGGCGCTCATGATTCCCCAGACAGTTCCAAAAAGTCCAATAAACGGGGCAGAGCTGGCAGTAGTTGCTAAAAAAGTCATCGAACTTTCTAATTTTAAAATTTCATTGCGGCTGGCGGTACTCAGGGCACGTTCCAAATTATGAATAGAGGATTCAGGAGGAATGATTTCCGACACATCGCTGACCCCTTTGGCTTTTTCCCCTTTTTGCTTTTGTCTTTCTATTAATTTCTGAAGTTCTTTGTAACCCGCCTGAAATATCTTCGCTGCAGGAGCCGTGGGAAATTTTTTAGACTCTCCATAAATAAAATCCATGCTCCGGCCACTCCAAAAAACTTCCAGAAATTCCTCTGAGAGACCCGCAAGTTGACCAATTGTTTTCCACTTTGTCCAAATGATAGCCCAACTCATCACTGAGAAAGATAAGAGCAAAAGCAAAACCACCAGTACCACGGGGCCGGTCTGAAGAATCAGATCCCAGGTGTTTAGGGAAGTAACGGTCTCTTTTGTTGTTTCAGCTAAAGCTATTTGTGTCCAAATCATGATGTTCTTGAAATGTTTTGAGGATTTAGTGTAAGAGACCCTTCTGATAGCGTCAAGGAGTCACGGTGCAGCAAAATGAAAAAGTAGTAGTCATCGGCGGTGGAATCGCTGGGAGCGAAGCGAGCTGGCAAATTGCGCAGCAAGGTATTCAAGTAGAGCTTTATGAAATGCGACCGGTTCGACCTACCGCGGCTCACAAGACGGAAAAATTCAGTGAGTTGGTCTGTAGTAATAGTTTTGGAAGTGATAGTCCGGGTTCTGCCTCTCGAATGCTAAAGGACGAGATCCAATCCATGGGATCTCTCACTCTTGAAGTGGCTCGTGAGTGTGCCGTTCCTGCCGGAGCCTCTTTGGCAGTTGATAGAAATTTGTTTGCCGAGAAGATGACCGATCGATTATCAAATCACCCCCGAATTACCATTAAGCGAGAGGAGATCTGTGAAATTCCGAAAGAAGGAGTAGTGGTTCTTGCAACGGGGCCTCTTACTTCCGATGCACTCAGTAGTTCCTTGGGCAACCTTCTAGGAACAAAGTCCTTGTATTTTTATGATGCCATTTCTCCTATCGTCGCAGCCGACAGTTTGGATCTTTCTCGGATGTTTTTTGCAAACCGTTATAATAAGGGAGAGACCGCTGATTTTTTGAACATCCCTCTTACGCAAGAGCAATATGACAAGTTTATCCAGGATCTTCTGCAGGGAGAAGTGGTGCTTCCCCACGATTTTGAAGAAGAAAAATATTTTGAAGGCTGTATGCCAATCGAAGCAATTGCTAGCCGGGGACATAGAACCTTGGCGTTTGGTCCTATGAAACCCGTTGGTTTACCGGATCCCAAAACGGGAAAAGTTCCCTATGCTGTTATTCAACTTCGCTCTGAAAACCGGTTTCGAACGGCTTATAACTTAGTGGGTTTTCAAACCAAACTTAGATACAAAGAACAGGAAAGAGTTTTCAGAAGCCTACCAGGGCTTCAAGAGGCTGAGTTTCTGCGATTGGGCTCCATGCACCGAAATACCTTTATTGATTCCCCCCAACATTTACTGCCCACGCTTCAACTAAAAAACCATGCACGAATTTTTATTGCGGGCCAATTAACCGGCACTGAAGGATATCTGGAGTCTTCTGCGGGGGGACTTTTGGCGGGAATGAACGCGGCTCGACTGGTTCAAAGCTCTGATTTGTTGACTTTGCCCACTACCACCATGCTAGGGGCGCTCCTTAGTTCAATTACTGATTCCAATCGTAAGGACTTTCAACCCTCGAATGTCAACATGGGGCTTCTTCCCCCGGATGGGTATATAGGTAAAAAAGACAAAAAAGCTAAGTATGCTCGCTATGCTCTACGCTCTGAACAATATCTTCGGGCTTGGATGGTGGGTAATCATTTAGGCGGATTGTAGGCTTTGGCACTCAGTGAATCGAGTTCTTTGGAAAAGAGGCCTCTAGAAGTGCCTTGGTCGGTACTACTGATTCTGGTTCGAAGAGAGATGGGAGAAGGGTAGATACTATTAGGAGTGGAAGGGTCATGATCCTTTTTCTGTATCGCTTGTTCTGGCATGGGAGCTTTCATTTTTTGAATTTTATTTGATAGTTCGTATTGAATCTGCATTTGCGTCATCTCTTGAAGAGTCGCAAGGAAAGCCTCGGTATATTGGGCAACTAGCGAAGAAGCAGAGTTAGCTGATCCGTCTCCCGCTGAATCAAGACTCTGAGAAGCTTTTCCCAAATCTTTGAGATAGTCGGGCTCATCTTTAATGGCGGGAAGGGTAAAGCTTTTGCTTAACGTATCCATTTGTTTCGAAAAATCTGTACCCATTTTCGAATAGGCATCCTCGCCTGAATTTGAAGAGGCGGAAGGTTGGGCAGTGTTTGATGAACTAGAGCTGCCTGAGGCGGCTGAAGATGAGGAAGAAGATGATTTGGAAAGTCCGCGAGGCTTAGCAAACTCTGCTTTTCGTTCCTCCGGGGTTACGGTTTCATCGGAGAGAGCGAAGTTAGCCACCAAAAGGGTCAGTACCAAGATGTGAAAACCAAATCTCATTTGTTGAAGGATAACTGCATAAACATTGCCAAACATCGCCTTTGAGACCGCTTAAAAAGATAAATAATTACAATATCTTGTGCGGGTGTACATCCTGAGTACAGAGCTGATTCCAACTAGGTTTTATACACCGCAACCTGAACTTTACACTTCCAAGACATTTTGTTTAGGCGCGAACCCAAAACGGTCGATAAGGAGATTTGAGGGAACTATGCTTAAGTCACCTTTATTAATTGGAATGATTGGACTCCTAGTAGTTCAGCCTTGTCTGGCCGGCCCTTCTGAGTCTGAACTACTCGATAAATATAACGACGATCCTTCACTGCTCTTGGATCCTTCGACTTATGTGGAAGCTCCTTCGGAGAATCGAGAACCCGCCAATGCCCCAGAATCTCCCGCGCCTGTTGAGGAGGCTCCTGTCCAGATAGTTGAGCCTGCCCCTGTGATGCCCCCCGTGGCAGAAATAGAAAATAAGGCTTCTGAATCTCCAGTCGCAGAAAAACCAGTCGCAGAAGAAAAATCTCCTGCTGAAGAAAAAGATAAAAAAGTAGCTGAGACTTCCCCCGGGCCAGAAATGGAAAAAGAGATCAAAGTTTCTGAGGCTCCTGTCGCTCCATCCGCTTCCCCAGCCCCTCCCGCTCTTGAGGCTCCTGTTGTGGTCTCTGAAGTAGCGGGTCCCCCTGAGCCTCCAGCCATCAAGGCCCCCGAGGAACCCAAACAGGCACCGATAAAATCAGAGCTTGTCGCTCTTCCTGGAGTCACCGATTTTTCTATTATTCTATCTGGAGAACAATTCTTTCCCTCAGTTATTCGGATGAAGCAAAACGGAAATAAAAATCGCCTTCTCTTCGTTACGACCGGCACGAAGCCCGCTGCGCTTGTGTTTGTAAAGCCAAGGATTCAGCGTTGGATTTCAAGTCAATCAGATAACCGGTCTGTAGAGGAATATCGAGAAGTCAGCGGCTCAAAAGTCACTGAAATCGAATTCGATGCAGCACCTGGGATTTACGAATATTACGATGCTTTGAGCGGTGCTCGAGGCGAAATTAAAGTCGAGTAGAAAGAGTTATCGCATGTCAGTCTTCGAAACGTCAGTTCAGGTTTTTTTGGCTCCTGTTTCTCAGTATCTCAAAGATGATTCTGTAACAGAAGTTATGATTAACGGCCCAAAACAGATATTTATTGAACGGGCTGGGCAAGTGGAAGCTGTCGATTCAAAATTTGAAGATGAACAAGCCCTCATGGCTGCTGTCCGTAATATTTCTCAATATGTTGGACGTCCCATTTCAGAAGAAGCTCCGTTTTTGGATGCACGACTACCCGATGGGTCGCGAATTCACGCTGTTGTCCCACCGGTCGCCAAGAATGGGACCACCGTCTGTATTCGAAAGTTTTCTAAAAACAAATTAGAACTAAAGGACCTAATCACAAGAGGAGCATTAACTCCAGATGCAGCAAGATTTATTGATGTCTGCCTTTATCTGAAAAAAAACATCATTGTTTCTGGAGGGACGGGCTCTGGAAAGACCACTATCTTAAATATTCTGGCGAGTCGATGTCAGCCCGAACAACGAATCGTTGTTCTAGAGGATTCGTCAGAGCTTAAGATTCATAATAAGCACGTTGTCTACTTCGAAGGACGACCCGCAAACGAATATGGAAAAGGCACTGTAACATTGAGGGATCTGGTTAAGTCATCTCTTCGTCTGCGCCCTGATCGAGTCATCGTGGGCGAAGTAAGAGGTGGCGAAGCCCTCGACTTAATTAGTTCTATGAACACGGGACATTCGGGTTCTATGGGCACCGTTCACTCAAACAATCCAAAAGAATGCCTGACGCGTCTTGAGACGCTAGCCCTGATGACGGATTCAGAGGTTCCTGTTCAAGCGGTTCGTGCTCAAGTGGCATCTGCTATTCAAATCGTCATTCAGCTTTCTCGTCTTCAAGATGGCTCTAGAAAAGTTACCCACATTTCAGAATGTCTTGGAATGGATCTTCATGGAAATTATCAAACGAATGACATTTATCTTTTCGAACAATGGGGACGGGATAAAGATGGAAAAGTACAAGGTATCTTGAACCCAACTGGAAATCTTCCCACCTTTATGAGAGAAATCGAAGTCAATCAATTGCCTTTTCCAAAAGAAATGTTCCAGAAAAAACAAAATCCTCCAACATCGCAAACGCAGGCCGCCTAAGAATGCCTCTTTCCGGGCGGATTCATGAGAACAGTGTAAAAGGCTCCTAGTTCCTTGAGCGTAGTAGAAGCCTCGTCGTTCCATGGTTTGAGATTCATCATGACTTGATCTGACTCTCGTTTAAATTCCAAAAGTTGGATATTTTCCATTAACTTAAAGGCATTCGTGAAGTTCTGAGTGGAAACGCACTCAGTGGAAAAACTACCATTTTCTTCAACTCTTTGAACTGCCTCGCGCACTACCTTTTGTAATATTGTCTTAAGTTCCTGCTCTCCGGGCCCTTCCTTTTTGAGGATTTCGAAAGCAATGAGATAACTTTCAATAATGTCTCGGTTAAGTCTTAGGAAAACCGATTGATCGCCAGTGTAAGAGGGGGCTTTGAAGTAGTCGATTGTACGATTGATTTCTTCATTAAAGACACTCGAGGGACTGAAAAAGAACTCAAACTTGAAAATGTTTCTGAGCGAAAAAGCATGTTTTAAAACCGAACTTCCTGTTTCGCTTTGGCTCCTCGCTAGCGAAAGCAGAGCAATGCTCGGGATGACGAAGCAGTGAATGGCATTGTTCTTATAAAAAATCATGTTAATGCGCTTTCTCTCCTCCAAAAGATATCGCACTGGAACGGTTGTTTCGAATTGGAGATTTTGATTCGCTAGAAGTTTCTTTACGCTGTTTTCTACTGCTCTTCTTAATTGCTCTGGATCATCTCCACAACTGAGCTCGGCGTGAGACCAGGTCACATATTTCCCAAGCAGGTCGGCAGCTCGCAGAATTTCTTCCAAGCTCAGTGAAGGCCTTTCGTGTGACAAGAGAATACTCGCCAAAATGGACTTGGGGGTTACTGGCGTCACATCATTGATTGATTTACAAATCTGAAAAGCAAGTTTCTGAAGCATGAGTGTTGAGTCCAGCCCTTGCTGAGCTCCCAAAAAACTCTCAGTTTTTACCGAGATACCCGGGGCAAATCGAACGTACACTTTACCAATGTTTCGTTGAAACAGTTTTCTCGATTTAACTAAACCAGAGGCGGACTCCTTCTCTTTCTGAGCCCCTGCCAATTCCTTTCCGTAGGATTTTTCTTCGAGGACTTCATCGTAAGAGATCGAAATGGGAATGAGAGCCAGGTCTTCAATTTGGCCCTGCTGATAAGAATTTAGCACCATTTTCAGAAGACCATAGGCAGGCGGTAACATTTTCCCTGTTCTGCTTCGAGTACCCTCAATAAAAAACTTAATATTGATTCGATTCTTGATTAGCCAATCGACGTATTTCTGAAGGCAAAGTGCGTAGAGAGGTTCTCCCCTAAAGGAACGCCGAATGAAAAATGCCCCTCCCATTCGTAAAAAGGGACCAATCGGCCAGAATGAGAGGTTTACTCCGGCAGCTATGTGTGGAGTGACAATGTCTTGAACAAAAAGAACTCCCGGAACAACCATGTAATCGAGGTGACTTCGATGACAGGATACGAAAACAGCCGAGCGAGTTTTGAGCGTTTCCCGAAGCGCTTGAACTTGGGTGGGATCGATGACGACATCCTCAAAAATCTTCCCAAAGAGCCACGTCAATACGCTATACATGACCTCAACAAATCTGAAGGTGTAGTTAGCCGCTATCTCAGTGAGAAAGGTATAGGCCTGTCCCATTACTTTTCTCTTGTCGATGTTCTTCTCTTTAGAAATTTGTTCAATGAGTTGAAGGATCTGGGGATCCCGCATGATGTTTTCTTTGATGAGGTAAGGGGAAACATAACGAGGACCGAGCACTACTCGCATCTCTTGACTAATTTCCACCAGAACTTTTCTCCGAACCATGCGCGCCATGCGTGTAGCATCAATCCCGTCTATATCATCGGAGACATCTGTGGATTCGGTTGCTGAAAAGAGAATCGGAGTGAGGGCCTTAACAGTGCTATCTGTCCGCTTGCGCGCTAGATACCAAATCTTTCCTAGAAAGTTGGGGCGAGAGCTCAAGCCAAGAAGGTATTCGCTCAATTGTCGCGAGGTCCCTCGCAAATGTTTTCTCCAGCAGATAAACACCGGGACGAAAACAAAATTAATTTCTCCTGCGGATTGCTTCTCAACATTATAAAGATCAGCGATTACGCCTTCGGTTTCAGTTGGTTTGAAAAGTTCTTTTCGTTCCCCTGGCGGACAAAAAATAAGCCGGGGGCCTTGCTCGTTAGAAAGAAACATATCTGAAAAGGTACGTTTTGTGAAAATCGCCTGAAGAAAATAGAGCGGTTTGGAAAACAGGAGAATTTTCTTTCGGTTGGCAACTAGGATTGCACCTAGTCCATTCTTTCGACACCAACTGGAGAGAATTAACCATTCCACGAGGCCGCCGTGGGTTAAGCAGAATACTAACTTCCGAGATTTTTTTCCTGGGGGAAATGTTTCCACCGGGATATCAAATGCAAAGCGGACAAAGATAAGATTTGATACCTTCTGCCAGAGCTTATCGATGAATTCGTAAAGAGCGTTCAACATTTTAGATTATTTATCAATCTCTGGTTGGAGATTTAGATTCTTTGGAATCGGTTGAGACCATTTCATGAAGACCCTGCTGAGGGTAAAGTTGTTTGAACTGACTTTCGAGAAATGTCAGCATTTGACCTGGCGACAAGACTGCGTGTTCATATTTTTTTCGAGTCGCCGCTGCAAATCGTTGTCTATCACTGGTCAGGTTGGTATCCACTAAGAGCCATTGATTATCTACCAACCAATAAAGAAAAAAGATTCCTTTCATTCGATCAGTGCGAAGTATCAGGTCTCCGCTATAGCGACCAATAACTCTCAAACCACCTGAAGAATTTCTTTTTATTTCCACCAATGGCCGACTAGCTAGGGTTATTTGTGGGAATTCTTCCGAAATATGTTTGGTTAGCATTTGTACCAGCGACGAGGACATTCGGGTGAAGATGTTTGTGATCTGTTGTTCGACGGGTATCTGATAATAACTAAAAGGATGAGTTAATCCAGGAAAGGTTTTCTCAAAAAGTGCTATTCGCTCTTTCGCCAGTTCTAATTTATCTAAAGGCTTAATGAGCAACCGAATATCCTCGATAAGAAAATCGGCACTATCTTTTCCTGTACTGCTCTGGAAGGCTTTGAAAAACGCTGATTCGGTCTTTGCCGTTAGTCTGGGTTCTGCGGAATACGTTTGTGCTGCTTCTGAAAATCGGTTCAATTTCATCAGCAAGTCACCTGCCGACTCTTGCTGTTTGTTTTGCCGATAATAAGTGAGTAGGGCGTCAGCTGCTTCTTTTCCTTCATTATCTTTTGAGTTTTGGTCAATCAAATCATTAAGCTGCTGAATTGAAGTATTCGGATTTAAAAGAAGTTGGCTGGTTGCTTGGGCTAAAAGCTGTCTCCTTTTTTGAAGGGATTGATCTTTCGGTGTAATTTGTCGTTTTGTCGATTTCTTATCTGGGGGCGCTGTAAATTTGAATATGGCCCAGACTCCAAAACCAATTAAACAGAGAGCTAGGGCTAAAGCAGCAGATTTTACTGGAATAACCTTGTCATGTTTGAAATAGCCTTCCTTAGCATCGTAGACCGGAACAGGCTCTTTTCCCTGGCGAGCAAATGAGGCTACCCATTCTAAATTGGGGTGGGAGCCACCTAACGTATAATCCTCTAGTAAAGGGATTTTTTTCGGGGGAGAAGCCGAAGGAGAAACCTTTGGAGAAGCGCCAAACAAGTCTTTAAATTTTGAAATATCCCCGATCCGTTCCCAATCACTTTGGCCTTCCCACCAAATCAAAGTGTCTTCAGACAAAACGCCCTGTTCGATTTGATTAACGAGGTCAGCTTCAGAGTAGGGGCCGGTTTGTTCGCCCTCAACCCCCAGAAAGTAGGCAGTATTTGAGCCGTGACCTGAAGCGTTCATAGTTCATTATTATAGCATGCCGTTATCAGTCTTGAGGATTGAGCTCTCGGCCAAAAACCCGTTTTCTTGCTGCGTCAAGTTGCTTTCTTCGGTATTCGTCGTGATTACTCTTTCCAAAGACGCTATCTGCGTAGGCTTTCACGTCCATTACTTGTACTTCGTAGGGAAAAAATCCGAACTCGTGCGTTGCCGGGGGAACTGGAAAAAGCTCTTGGATGAGATGAGACCCTTCGGGAATGCTTTCCACATGAGATTGAATTGCGGTGTAGGCCTGATGAAGAGGATTAGGGACCCGCACTAACTCTCTACAAGTAAATTGAATCGCCCGGTAGTGTTCACTGCTATGGGGATTAAAAAGACTGCGTCCCGGTTGCCGAGTCCCAATCCGACTCTCCAGCCGATTGAACATTTTCTTCACGTAGGGTTGGGTTTCCGGGTGTTTCTTTAAATGAGTAGTGATTCTATCAATTTCAAATTTGAGCCTTTTGACGTCAATCAGTCGATTCCTTGAGCGAGCGGGACGAATATTGGGCATACTCACGATATTTTTTTCAATGAGAAAATTAACTGCTCGTAGAGCTTCGAGTTTGGTTTCAGTGACCAATCTAACTCCAACCCGATCATAAATTTCCTCGACAACGCTATCGGCTTTATGGAGTAACTTAATCATTTCTCTAGAGCGATCTTTTCTTTCTTTCTTTTTGAAAAAGAGAAGCTTGATGCCCTCTTCGCCCTCAATTCCCTTGCCTAAATAGGTTGCTCCCGATTCAGGGTCTATATGCAGATAACGATCTAGACGGGAGAGCACCTGGATCTGCATTTGATGAAAAAATTTATGTCGAGGATCAAAGGACAAATGAATCAACCCATGCATGATCCGCAAAATGGCACAGCTAAATGTCTGTTCTGGAGTTCCCAGGTCGCCAGAAGCTAGGATCAAAAGTCGTCGAATATCCTGAACGGCCTCCCGACTTCGTAAGTGATCGGGAACTCGCGGATAATCCGGATCATTGAGCGACTTTTCTAAGAAGTCGACTGCATCATCAAAGAACTTCCAGAGCAAATTCAGATCGCTTTTGTGGTTAGGATCAAAACCATAGGCTTGAACGAAGGCCGTCGCTTCTTCCATGCTTTGAATAGATAGACGCGGTATGTCAAGACACGACATTCCCTCGAGTGGAACCCTTAAAGTAGTCCAAGGAAATTGTAAATTTGGAATAGCCGTCATCGCTAGGGGGAGATATAACATAGGGTCTTGTTGACTCCAACGTAAGCCTTCTGGAAGGAAGAAGTCTCGTGGCTTGGGGAGAGGTGGCTGAGTGGTTGAAAGCGGCGGTCTTGAAAACCGTTATACCCGCAAGGGTATCGGGGGTTCGAATCCCCCCCTCTCCGCCAGAAGTGTTTGAATGCGCGGGAGTCAGGTGATAAAAGTTGTGTTTCTTTCCCAATCAGTGGAGAGGTGGCCGAGTGGTCGAAGGCGGCGGTTTGCTAAACCGTTATACGGGTAACACCGTATCGGAGGTTCGAATCCTCTCCTCTCCGCCAGATTATTTTTTCCAGTAAATAAACCGTCACATTATAAGTTTCCCACCAAGCACGAAGCAGAGCTTTTTTTTGCAGATTCATGATCTTATAAATCTTCACAATTGATGCTTAGGGAGTGAAATGTGAACTCTGATAGGATCAAGTGGGGTTAATACTACAGACAAGCCTTCCAGGAGGTTTCTGTGCCTAAAGTCGCTCAACAGAGTTTCTTTTTTCGTGGCATCTACGAGTATCAGGATCCTTCCGGCAGCATCCTTTGCGCCCGGGTTCCTTTTGAAGGTTTGGCAGATCTTTATGAAGGGACGGCCGTTATTGTCCGACCAAACCAGGGAGTTTTGGTTGTTCATCGCGGGCAGATAACCGATTTTTTGGGTGCGGGAACCCATTCACTCAGTTCGGAAAACCTTCCCATCCTAACAAAGTTAAAAAATGTGAAATTTGGTTTTCAAAGTCCGGTGAGAACCGAACTTTATTTTTTTTCGGCGAGCCAATTCACTGCGAGACGGTGGGGCACCAGCCATCCGGCCGTTGTTGAAATCTCCGGTAGCTCAATTCCAGTGCGAGCTTTTGGGCAATACAATATTCAGATATCAAATCCCAAAAGGTTTTTTCTAAAGTTGATGGGAAGTCGAACTGCATTCAGTATTACTGATATCGAAGAATTGGTTCAAGGAGCTATAATCCAAAATCTACCGATTGCCCTAAAAGGAATTGCCCACCTTTCCGAGCTCAGCACGAAACAGCCCATGATTGCTAAAGAACTCAGCGATCTTGTGGGCGATTCATTGGGTGTTTATGGTTTTAGGCTAGAGGATCTCCAACTTCTTTCTGTCCTTCCTTCTAAAGAAGTTTTGTCGGCGATGGATGCGAGCGCAGCTATGCAGCTCATTGGTGATAACCGAGAGTACTTACTTTACAAAGCCGCTTCTACTTTAGAGTCCCTTAATGCTGGAGGCAGTTCGAGTGGTGGCAAAGGAGACCCAATGCATATGATGATGGGGCTCATGTTAGGTCGAAATCTTTTTGCTGGAGTAGATAATCGCTCCAAACCTGAGAAAATACCTGCCGGGGTTACTTCGACAAAACTTTGCCAATGTGGTTCTTCGAATTCTTCTGATTTTAAATTTTGTCCGAAATGTGGAAAGGAACTCCTATGAGTTTTCAAACAGTTTGTGACAATTGCGGGGCCACAAGCGGCCCCTCTTTAGGAATCTGCCCCTATTGCAAATCAGTCATGACAGATGCCGATCTTGGAAAATCACAGACTCCAGCCTATTCCACGCTTCTCAAACTTTATAGTAAGGGCCAAATCGAATCGGCTTTAACTTATATACAAGAGGTTCTGCGTTCTACTGAAAAATACGAGGATGATCCCGCCCTCTTGTTACTTTGTTCAAAAATCATGATTGAGAGCGAGGGTCCCAATGGTCGCACTCGGGCACTTTTGGGGATGGCTCTCATGAAAAGTCCCAACAATACAGAAATCAATGACTATCTAGAAATCATACAAGCTCGTTTTGAATTATCTTCGGATAACTGCCAAAAAGGAGTCGAGATTCTGGAGCGCGTGCTAAGGCATTCTCCGGAGAACCCGCATGCCCTCTTTACCCTAGGAGCCCATTTGTTTTGGCATGATAAGGATTCTGTAGCTGCAATACCTTATTTGGAGAAATGTCTACGCGTACGGCCTCAATTCTTGCGCGCTTGGGCTTGCTTAGCTGCGATTTCCAAAGAGCTAGGCAACCCACACTTGGCGGCGACTGCCTTTCAAAAGTGCATTGCTCTTGAGACAAACGGTAAGATGAGGAAATTTTTCCAGGAGCAGCTGGAGTTGCTTCCATCGAGAAAAAAAGCAGCCTAACTTCTCACTCTGAAGCCTGATGAGTCGACCACCACTCACAACTTCCATCGAGAAATTCAGATTCTTTGCAGATTCGAATTTTGGGATTGTAGTCTCCCTTATATTGTTCGTTCTGTTTGAAATCAGCGGATGGCAAAATATTTCTAAAGGCGAATAGAATCATCACTGCATTTTTAGGGCGCATATCGGGCATAAAGTAATAACCTCGGCGGCCTGCTTCAGCTTTGATGTCTTCACCACTGCCGGTCACCACAGTTACGTAACCATCTTTGTCAGGTGGAGTTAAATAATCTGCTAGACAAACCAAACCCTGATTATTGGGGAAATTAATCTCACAGAGTGACCAATACCGTACTTGTGCATTGCTATTAAAATTTCCAAACCCCGAAAATGAATTGAAAAAGGAAGGCGCCTTAAACCGAATTAAAGCGACTTCGTCAAAACGCATTTCGCTGTGGCCTTGAGCATATTTACCGACAGCGCTATTGGCACCTTTGTGCCAGGTTTCCTGACTGAAGGAAAAAACTCCTTCCGGTTTATCAGAAAGCCCCCCTAGAAATTGCGGGTATTTTGTGAAGTTTTCTACGGGCCAAGATTTGGAACAAGATGAGGGTTGCTGATTCTTTAAATCAAAGGCTTCCACTTCTGGAAGATCTGCCAAACTCACGTCAAATCCAAAGCTCGGGGCATAGTATCGAATGTAGAATGAAATATAACGTTCCTTCTTCGAAAAGGTTAATTGATTGGCTCCCAGCTTAGGGGCCCCTTCCGGTGCAATAATCACCGTGTAATTTCTTGGCTCGGCATTCAGCGGAACCCCATTTGTAAAAGGATTTACTGAGCCCGAATCGGGAACAATCTGCGAGTCGAACAGAGACTTAGCGGTTCCATTTTTTTTACCCTCATAAGTCTCTACGCTGAAAAACCGAGCTTTGGGAAATCGTCCCTTTACGACGTAGTACTTGGTTCCATCATTCAAAAATGCTTGGATGCCGTAGGCTGCATGGGTGTCGCCCATATAACCTTTTGGGCCGATCGTTCCAGTTCCTAGATCGTGTTGCCAAAGGTGAGAACACTCTTGAGAAAAGCTCCTGAAAGAAATGAGAGCCAAAAAAATCAAGAATAGACGCATGTTTCCCCCTTATTAGGCACTGCCATGCGTTATCGGGTTTCGGAAGGAAAACTTGATTTGAGAATTGTGAAAATTCTAAGTGAAAAAGCTGACAATTCGAGGTTCCTGAACCTGGAGTTTTGTGAAGCCAAAGTTGCTTTGAATCCATTTAAAAGTAGTTCTCGAATAAGCGCAAACATGGGTTGGATCTTTTAAGTAATACCATTGGCTCAGATCTACTTCTGGGGCATGGGGTAAGGTCATCACAAATAGAACTCCTTCCGGTTTCAGAAGTGATCTGAGTAAGTTGAATTCTCTGCCGGGATCTGAAAAGTGTTCTATAACTTCAGAGGCAAAGACAAAGTCATATGGGTGATTCAGCGCCTTTCGATTTGGCCAAAAGAAAGGATCATACAGTTCTATTTCAAAACCTTGCTTCTTTAGCATTTCACTAAGTGCTGGGCCTGGGCCCGCACCAAAGTCTAAACCTTTAGCTGTCGGAGGAAATGTGTGGCGAATAACTTCGAAAAGGGGTCTTAAGAAATCCTGATATCGGGGATCCTGTATGTCATTGTTGTGGCTCTCGTAACGTTTCTTTTCTTCCTCTGGAGAAAGAAGGTGAGTGGGTTCCACAAAAAGAAGATCACAGGAGGGACATCTGTAAAAAACCCGCTTCAAGTTAGTTAGGGAGAAAAACTGACCGATTTCACCACAGAGAGTGCATTTTTGTTGAGGGTTCATCCTTGTTGAATGCCCCGAGATTCAAAACTAACTACTTCATTTCCGTCTGATTCATATTCAATCTGAATCGGTCGACAACAAACCTCACAATCCTCGATATACTCTTGAAAACCCTCGATGGAGGTGTCGAGGACCATAGAAATCGTCTCGTGGCAGTATGGGCAATTAAAAAACTGCTCGTGTCCCATGGTTCTAATTCACGGAGCTACGTAATCCGCCCCGGCTTTAACAGCCATGCCCTCGTACTTTCCACTGACATCGATGAGGACAGCGCCAAGAACGGGAATTCCCGGATAGACATGTACCAAAACTTTCATATCCTGAATGTCGGCTTTGGTTTCAGCTTGGACAATGGTAGCTAAAAACGCGGAGAGGGTGCTCTTCAATCGATTGTTCAAACTATCCTTTATGTCGTAAAGGAGAACGACATCGCAGTTGGGATAAGATTTTCCCTGAAGGGTTTTTACATCCTTAAAGCCTTGATGGATTGCTTTGAAATTCTCGGATTCATATTTTCCTTCTTTTCGAAGCTTTTCCATAAACCCCGGTTTGAAATATTCGTAATCAATAAAACCTGTTTCGACACCTGTCTGTTGCCCCATGAATTGAACATCAAATTTATAATCAAGGTCGACTTCCATAGCAGGGCCAGAACTTAAATTCGCATGGTAGTTCTTTATCGTCCCCAAGAAGGTTCCATCTTTTAACATGGAGGTAGTTCGCTTGGGATTTTTATCCAGTTTAAAGTCAGCTTTTTGACCCACCAAAGACTCGGGATCAGACGCATGGACCGAAGCGCTAATACAGAGGAAGAAGAAACTCAGAATGGCTAATTTCATGGAGCCCCCTTTTTTTAGTATTTTACCTTTGTTTTTGGACTTTTCCTAAATTTGATTCTAAGGTTTGCCTGTCATGAAACCGGTTTTGAAGTGGGCGGGTGGAAAGACGAGCCTCATTCCCCAGCTTATTAAACACTTTCCACAATCTTTTAATCGCTACTTTGAACCTTTCCTTGGGGGAGGGGCGGTCTTTTTAGCACTGGACCAAGCAAAGAAATCGGTGATCAACGACTTTAATTCCGAGATTACTAATCTTTATGAAATCATTCGCGATGAGCCTCGCGAGCTGATGCGAGAGTTAGATATTCTTGGCGAAAAATATTCAGAAAAGTTTTACTACGAACTAAGGGCCGCGAAACCGAAATTACACGTAAAGAAAGCGGCACGGACTCTATTTCTCAATAAAACCTGCTTCAATGGGCTTTACCGTCAAAACTCCCGAGGGGAGTTTAATGTCCCTTTTGGAAAAAGGACCCGTTTGCCCAAAATTTACGAACGCCCTCAGATCATGGAACTCTCTAAGCGGTTAAAGAAAACCAAACTGCTCAACTTAGATTTTGAAGAAGTGATCGATCTGGCCGGTCCGGGAGATTTCGTTTATTGCGATCCTCCGTATGAACCGCTTTCCGTAACCTCTTCCTTTAATAGTTACACTTTCAAAGGATTTAATAAAAAAGATCAGATTCGACTTTTAGAAGCCTCTGAAAGAGCAGTGAAACGAGGAGCGCGGGTTGCCATCTCAAACTCATCCGCCCCATTTGTAAAAAAACTATTTCGAAATTGGGAAGTCGTAACAATTGTTTCTCGACGTTCGATTAACTCTAAGGGCGATCGTCGAGGTTTAGTTAAGGAAATACTGGCCAAATCGTATTAAAAACAAACAAGCGGGAGTCTTCTATTCAGAAGCTCCCGCTTGTGTTCCTATTTCCTGTTTTTGCTTTGCTGATTTCTAAGATGTTTTTCCAAGATGAAAACTGGATGAAAACAGAAACCAGGAAAAAACTGGGGTTACTCAAAAGTTGAATGATCAAGATGTGGTCAGTAACCCCAAACCCTCAAATTATAGGTATAGGATAATGTAATGTATGTTACTGTCAAAGAATCTATGCGACTCATCGTGCTACAATTATGACTACCAGCGATGATAAGCAGGATGTCCTGGCTTCACTGCTACAAAAGTTCCTCGACACGAAGCGCAAACTTTTCCATTTACGATCAGTTCGGCTTGAGTTGTCACCGAATCCCCTTTTACTTCTACTGATCGAGCCTCCAACTTCATGATTTGATGACTCGGCGTGGGTCGGTGGAGTTTCACTGAAAATTCAGCAGTGACAGTACAGGGCGGAGCTGACAGCCCTTGGGTTTTCATCAAAGTATAAGCTGCCGTCCAATTTGAGTGGCAATCTAACAGGGCTCCGATAATGCCACCATTAACTACTCCAGGAAAAGCTTCATGCATCGTTTCTGCTTTCCATTCAGCAACGATTTGTTCTCCTTCAGGGAAGCTTCTTACGTGAAGGCCTTTGGGATTTGCAGGTCCGCAACCAAAACAAGCTCCTTGCGGAGAGAACTTTTCCTGTAGCGATAATTCTTTCGACATGTTGAAAATGGTGGGCGGTAAGAGATTCGAACTCCTGACCCCATGGTTCGAAGCCATGTGCTCTATCCAGCTGAGCTAACCGCCCCTTAAATCGAAGCCCTCAACCTTCCATAGTTGCGGGCATTTGAAAAGTTGGAAATCGAGGCAAACCCACGTAAATTAGGGTCTTAGATGACATACTTAGTGGTTATTTTAGGGACTTACCTCCTAGGCAGTTTTCCAACCGGAGTTTTTATTTCTAAACGGAAGTACGGACTCGATGTTCGTGAGATGGGAAGTGGGAATATAGGAGCTACCAATGTGAAGCGTATCTTTGGCTGGTACGCTGGAATTTTAGTGTTTTTAATCGACTTAGGTAAGGGGGCGATTCCGCTTTGGGGAATTCAAACCTTATACCCGGAGCTTCCCTGGCTTATTTGTGGAGCTGGTATCTCCCTGGTTTTGGGGCATTGTTTTAGTGTTTTTTTAGGATTCAAGGGGGGAAAGGGCGTTGCTACTAGCCTGGGCTGTATTTTAGTTGCTGATCCAATTTGTGCCCTCATCGGGGGGCTGGTTTACTTAGTGGTCCTGAAGCTGAGCCGAATTAGTGCCGTAGGCTCTTTAGTGGGGGTTCTCAGTTGTATGATCTACTTAATGTTTAGATGGCCCGGAAACGCCTTGGGGATCATGATCCTGACTCTGTGCGCCATAATCGTGGTTCGGCATAAAGAAAATCTTAGCCGCCTTAAGAAAACACTTCTCCATAAAGCACTTTAATCCATCAAGAATTTCCCAGGTTTTTCCGAAAAAAATAAGGGAGTTAATCCCGAGGGGGAAAGATGGCATCTATCTTTTGGATTGTTAAAGGAACCAACCAACTCGAGCCCCCTTTTTCAAATTTCTTTTCTAAACTCGAAAAGTTAGGGCATCAGCAGATCTGCCTCAATGTTACCGATGCAATTCCAACTTTTGATTGGATGAACCAACAAATTGCTCAAGACCACAAATATATTTTCTTTAATGATTCTGATCTTCGTTGGGTTCGAAAGATTTTAGATGTGATGGGACTGTTACCGGGAAATCCAAGCCGGGTCTATACCTGGGTTTACGATAAACCGACAGAAGAGCAACTCTCTACTCTTGAAGGATCTGGACTAGATGAAATGGTCTGCATCCGAGACAACGCTGAAGAGTTAGGGCTGAAGTTAGAACTCAGATCGTTAAGAGCCTATCAGAAGTCTGAGCTAAAACGGCAAGTGAGAGAGCTTTTAATGAAAGAGGCTAGAGCTGAGACCGTTCTTTCGCAGCGAGAGGAATTCCTCAGCGTGTGCGCGCATGATCTACGATCTCCTCTGGGCCTTATCCACACAAGTTTGTCATTGCTTCTTTCTGAAACCAATAATCTGAACACTACCCAAACAGAGCTGGTTGACCGATCAAAACGTCAAGCTGAGCATGGTATTCGTTTAGTAAATGACCTGTTGGATGTCATGGCCTATGAGCAAGGTCTGAAACCAGAATACCAACTGGTTGATTTAGATCAATTCCTGAAAAACCTTCATCAGGATTATGCCTTTCAGGCCAAGCAAAAAAATATTGAGCTTCGATACGACAACCCTCTTACCAATTGGAAAGTACTTATCGATCCCGATAGGATCCAACAGCTATTTCAGAATCTTTTGGTAAATGCCATTAAGTTTACGGATCCTGGAAAGAGAATTTATATTTCCGTTCTTAGCTTCAAAGGGAGAAGAAAAGGAGATCCTCCCTATCCCATGTTGATTGTGGGGGTTCGCGATGAGGGAAGGGGCATCCCCGAAGATGAGGTTCAGAAAATTTTTAATCGCTTCAACCAAATCAAGGACTACAGTCGCATGGAGGGGCGTGGGCTTGGTTTGAGTGTGGCCAAACAGATTTCTCATCTTCACGATGGAAATCTCTGGGTTAAAAGTGTTGAGGGAGAGGGTTCAACCTTTTTTGTTCTCTTTCCACACGTCCTGAGTGAACCCAAGAAGCAGGAAAAGGGAATTAAGAAATCACCAAAAGTATTGCTCGTTGATTCTGGTAAAGAAGAACTTCAACGCTGGACCGAAGTTGTGACTCGCTGGGGTTTTGAGCCAGTCATTGCAAAGAACGGAATTGAAATGGTGACAATGGCTTATTTCAGCCAGCCCCAAGTCATTCTAACGGGTTCCAATTTAAACAAACTGAGCAATGAAAATGCTGCAAAAATCATCAAAGATGAACTTCAAATGCAGCAGGTTCCCGTCTTTGTTTGTGCTTCACCCGAAAATCTCCTACCGTCCAGCCAGGAAAACTCCATCCTGGACGGAAATCTTCGGCTGCCCCTTGAACGGACGCACTTTGAGCGGGCAATGGCCAAATTTCAGGAATCAACCCGAAAGAAGTCAAAAAGAGTTGCTTAGTGAAAGAAAAACTCAGTTTCTCTTTTAGCAGAGGCAGCACTGTCTGAGCCGTGCACACTGTTTGCTTCGATGCTGTCTGCAAACAACTTTCGAATAGTGCCAGGAGCAGCTTTTGCAGGATCTGTAGCTCCCATCACTTGTCTCCACTTTTCCACAGCTCCGCTTCCTTCCCATACCAGAAGAACTACTGGGCCGCTGGTCATGAAACTAACCAAGCTTTGATAAAATGGACGCTCTTTGTGTTCGGCATAAAAGCCACCAGCTTCTTCTTTGGTAAGCTTTTTCATTTTCATTTCGACAACCTTCAGCCCCGCTTCTTCTCCAATGGCCAGAATTTTGCCGATGTGATTTTTGTTAACAGAGTTTGGTTTAATAATTCCTAAGGTTCGTTCCATTGATGACTCCTATCTATTTTTTAAAGCTCTTTCCATTGTCTCACCGAGAGACGCTGGACTCAGGCTGACTAATACGCCAGCTTTTTCTAAGGCTGCAATTTTATCTGAGGCTTTTCCGCTTCCACCGCTGATAATCGCTCCAGCATGGCCCATACGTTTTCCTGGAGGAGCGGTCTGGCCCCCAATGAATCCAACGACCGGCTTTTTCATGTTGGATTTAATCCACTCAGCTGCTGCTTCTTCCGCTGAACCGCCGATTTCTCCAATCATGATTACGCCATGGGTCTCTGGATCTTGATTAAATCTCTTAAGAACATCGATAAAGGCTTCACCTTGAACTGGATCTCCTCCAATCCCTACGCAAGTAGATTGACCGATCCCTCTTTGAGTGAGCTGGTGAACCGCTTCGTAGGTCAAGGTACCACTTCGGGAAACCACCCCAATGTTTCCTGGCTTGTGGATGTATCCAGGCATGATTCCAATTTTGCATTGGCCCGGAGTGATGACACCCGGACAGTTTGGCCCAATCAGAACACTCTGAGTCGTTTTCAAATATTCTTTTACCGAGATCATGTCTAGCGGAGGAATGCCTTCCGTAATGCACACGATCGTCTGAATCCCAGCATCTGCAGCTTCTACAACAGCATCCGCCGCAAAAGCAGCAGGAACATAAATCATAGTGGCATTGGCGCCCGTATTTTTGACCGCATCTTTTACTGAGTTAAAAATGGGAGTTCCCTCAAAGTTCTCTCCCCCTTTTCCTGGAGTCACACCACCGACGACTTGTGTTCCGTATTCCTTGCATGCTTTGGTGTGGAAAGCCCCAGCTTGTCCGGTGATTCCTTGAACTAATAAACGAGTATTTTTATCAACGTAAATGGCCATTAGTGAGCCTCCGCAGCTGCGACTGCTTTTTGAGCAGCTTCTTTCATTCCGGTTGCTGTGATGATCTTAAGTCCCGATTTTTCGAGGAGTTCTTTTCCTTGTTGCACATTTGTTCCTTCTAAACGAACAACCAGCGGAACAGTTAACTTAAGCTCTCGAGCAGCTCCCATGATACCTTTGGCAATCACATCGCACTTCATGATGCCGCCGAATATATTTACCAAAATCGCTTTAACTTTCGAATCCTGGAGAATGATTTTGAAAGCTTCCTTAACTTTTTCTTCCGTGGCTCCCCCACCGACATCGAGGAAGTTAGCGGGGCTTCCGCCTTCTAACTTAATGATATCCATGGTGGCCATCGCAAGACCTGCGCCATTTACCATGCATCCGATATTTCCATCCAATGAGATGTAACTCAGATCAAATTTTTTGGCAGCTGTCTCACTGGGATCTTCTTCATTGAGATCTCGAAGTTCTTGAAAAGAAGGGTGTCGAAACATTCCATTTTCATCAAAATCCACTTTTGCATCCAGAGCCATCAGATTGCCATCTTTGCTCTGAATCAATGGATTGATTTCCACCAATGTTCCATCATTTTCCATATAAAGACGAACGAGCTTTTTCAAAATGTCCTGAAACTGTTTTGCTGCAGGTCCAGTGAATCCCATTTGGCCAGCGAGTGTTCTAGTTTGAAAATCTCTCAAGCCGAGTGTCGGATGAACCCACTGTTTAAAAATGCGTTCAGGCGTTTTGGCAGCTACTTCCTCAATGTCCATGCCCCCTTCGGGACTTGCCATGATACAGAGTCTAGAGACAGCGCGATCTAAAGTAATGGCTACATAATATTCTTTAGCAATCTGAGCTCCATCTTCGACTAAAAGGCGCTGAACTACTTTGCCTTCGGGTCCGGTTTGAACGGTAACAAGGTTCATACCCAAAATACTTTTTGCATATTGGGTTACCTCATCCATTGTTTTGGCAACTTTAACCCCGCCCCCTTTTCCTCTTCCGCCCGCGTGAATTTGGGCTTTTACTACCCAGGGACCTTTATCGGATAGAGATTTCGCAACCGCTACTGCTTCATCCACAGTAAAAGCGGCTTTTCCGTTAGGAACGGGAATCTGATATTTTCTGAACAGTTCTTTTGCCTGATACTCGTGAATTTTCATGAAGCAGATCCTTCCAAGACGTTGACCAGGGTCTTAACAGCGTCAGCTGATTTACGAAGACCTGTTTTTTCGGTTTCGTTCAAATCCAACTCGATTACTTTTTCCATTCCGTTAGCGCCGAGTTTCGCCAAAACACCAACAAAAAGATTTGAAATCCCATATTCTCCTTCTAACCAAACAGCACAGGGGAGAATTCTCTTCTTGTCCTTAATAATGGCTTCAACCATCTGAACCGCAGACGCGGAAGGAGCGTAGTAAGCAGAACCTGTTTTGAGGTAGTTAACAATTTCAATTCCGCCGTTCTTGGCTCTCTCTACGATCTGCGCAATTTTTTCGTGGCTTAAGAACTTATCCAAAGGGACGCCCGCAATGGAACAGAACCGCGTCATTGGTACCATGGTGTCACCATGCCCACCATAAACAAACCCATGAACATCCTCGACGCTCACACCAGCTGCTTCAGCAACGAAAGTACAGAAGCGAGCAGAGTCCAAAACCCCAGCCATGCCAATCACTCGATTACGCGGGAAACCAGAGACTTTTTTTGCAACATAGGCCATGGCATCGAGAGGATTCGACACCACGATTAAAATTGCATTAGGCGAGTATTTGCAAACTTGTTGAGTAACTTGAGTCACAATATTTGCATTGGTTTTAAGAAGATCATCTCGAGACATTCCCGGTTTTCGAGGAAGACCTGCTGTAATCACCACGACGTCTGAATTCTCCGTAGGACCATAATCATTCGTTCCGATTACTTTGACGTCAAAATCTTCCACAGGACCTGACTGAAGCAGGTCGAGCGCTTTTCCTTGCGGAATTCCTTCGGCGACATCCACCAGCACTACGTCTGCCAATTCTTTAGCAGCAATCCAATGAGCTGCTGTTGCACCGACGTTTCCTGCTCCGATAATATAGACTTTAGGTCTTCTCAACATAACGAACCTACTTTCTTTTAAAGGTTACCGATGATCGCATCTGCAAACTCAGAGCATTTAACTTCTTTGGCTCCGGGCATCAGTCGCGCAAAATCATAAGTCACAACTTTTTGAATAATCGTTTTTTCCATTGCTTGGGTGATTGCCGCTGCAGCCGCATCCCAACCAAGATACTCAAGCATCATGACACCGCTGAGGATCACGCTGCCCGGATTAACTTTGTCTAGGCCAGCATATTTGGGGGCTGTTCCATGAGTAGCCTCAAACACTGCGCCGCGATCTCCGACATTAGCTCCAGGGGCAATTCCTAGCCCCCCAACTTGAGCGGCCAACAAATCGCTCAGGTAATCACCATTTAGGTTGGGAGTTGCCAAAACGGAATACTCTTCGGGTCTGAGAAGAGCTTGCTGAAACATATTGTCTGCAATTCTGTCTTTAATCAGAAGCTTTCCGGCAGGGGTCTTGCCTTGATGATCCTTATAAACTTCATCTTCCGTGATCGTTTCCTTACCAAACTCTTCCTTGGTCAGGCCATATCCCCACTCTTTGAAAGCTCCTTCAGTGAACTTCATAATGTTACCTTTATGAACTAAAGTGACACTTTTTCGTCCGCGCTTAAGAGCATATTCAACCGCCATCCGAACGAGCCGCTTGGTACCCTCGGGAGTGATCGGCTTAATACCGATTCCGGCCGTGGCTTTCAGTTTGGTTCCCATTTCAGAATTTAAAAAATCGATGATTTTCTTTGCTTCTGGGGTTCCGCTTTTCCATTCAATCCCTGAATAAACGTCTTCTGTGTTTTCTCGGAAAATCACCATGTCGACTTTTTCCGGTTCTCTCACTGGGCTTGGGACCCCTTGGAAATAACGAACGGGTCGAATACAGGAGTACAAGTCGAGCAATTGCCTTAACGCCACGTTGAGAGAACGAATTCCTCCACCTACTGGAGTCGTTAAAGGTCCCTTGATAGCTACCGAATAGGTTTTAATGGCTTCTAATGTCTCTTCGGGAAGCCAATTTCCTGTGTTTTTAAAAGCCTTTTCCCCGGCCAGTATCTCTTTCCAAACGATCTTCTTTTTACCGCCATAAGTCTTTTGCACTGCAGCATCAAAAACTTTTTGGGAAGCTCTCCAGATATCGGGGCCGGTCCCATCGCCTTCTATGAAAGGAATGATGGGGCAGTCTGGAACTTGGATTGTTCGGTTACCACTAAAAGAAATTTTTTCACCCGTTTGAGCCATATGGACACCTTTAAAAAAAAGTAAAATAATTCAAATTAACGCCCCGGAGTCTAGTGAGTGGCCCCGGGGGTGTCAATCATAGCAAAAGCTTATTCAGAGGAAAAAATGAGGATGTTTAAACAGATGGGGTTTCTGTCCTTAATGGCGGGATCAATGGCCTTTGGAAATTTGACCGATGAAAAAAATAACATCGAGGTTTACCAAAAATGTCATTCCGCCGTGGTAAATATTACTGCCACCACCCTGAGACGAGATTTCTTTTTCGATATCATTCCGCAACGCGGGGTGGGAAGTGGGGCCATCATCCGTAGTGAGGGATACATTGTTACTAATGACCATGTGATTGGAGACGCCCAAAATGTTGAAGTCACTTTGTATGATAAAACAACTTTGCCGGCTAAAGTAGTTGGAACCGATCCCAGTACAGACTTAGCTGTTCTAAAAATAAATCCACCAACCCGAATGAGCGTACTTGAATATAACCTGGGGCCCTTGAATGTCGGGCAGAAAGTCTTGGCCATTGGCAATCCTTTTGGTTTAGGAGGTTCACTATCGGTTGGGATCATCAGCTCATTAGGGCGGGATATTCGAACTCCCTCCGAAGGGCTTTTAAAGGATGTTATTCAAACCGATGCTGCAATCAATCCTGGAAACTCCGGAGGGCCCCTCCTGGATAGCAGTGGAAAATTGATTGGTATTAATGCCCAAATTGTTTCAAAAAGTGGGGGAAATGAAGGGATCGGATTTGCAATTAATGGAAAAACGGTAAAGAAAATAGTCGATCAGCTCATTCAGTTTGGCCGAATTACACGCCCAGATTTTGGATTTTACGGTGTGGGGTTAGATCAACGAGTTCTTTCTTATTTGAAAATTCCCCGGGAAGCGGGAGTCATGGTGACCCAATTGGTAAAAGGGGGAGCGGCCAGTCGTTCGGGCCTTAAAGCCGCTACCAAGGAGCTGATTGTCGGGTTTTACCGGATCCCGATCGATGGAGATGTGATCGTACAACTCGATGAGGTTGGGGTCGGCTCGCTTCGTGATGTCCGGGATTTTTTAGCAGAAAAAAAAGTGGGAGATTCCGTTCGGGTTCAGTTTTATAGAAATAAAAAATTGGAAACAGTGACCGTTATTCTTCGAGAGTTAAGAGATGACTCTCTTTCGTTTTGAGAAGGCCAAGGTTTCAGAAGTTTCGGACAGAGAAGAATCTAAAATGCTTTGCTTCAGTATTTTTTTGAAGTGAGGAATCAAAAAAGGTTCAAGCGGCGGCAGAAGACTAAGTTTACTAAAATTCTTTTTCCAATCGGGGAGTTCTGCACCGATCCAACCGAAACTTACTGTGGGATGAGCCCCGGAATATTTTAAAACTTGATTCATGATCTTAGTTTCTGTTTTTAACTCATCTGAGATGATGACTGCTGCCCAAGTAGTTTTTGCTAAGAAAGCAGAGAGGTTTGCTTCATCTAAGGAATCGGGACAAGAAGCAGACCATTCGGATTCCTCTTCAATAGATTGTTGGGCGAGTGTTCTGACTACAGGACTCTTAGATAAAACAAGAACCTGATGCAGCGGTGTTTTGGCCTGAGACCGGTTTCGAGCTGTGCCCGTGGAGAGGAGAGAGCCCAACTGGGACCAATCACTTTTTCTGTATTGAATTCCAATCCGTCCAGAAGCCCCTTCTAAAACAAGATCGCCCGGCAAAGCGCGGCCCAAATCACTGGCCACAACTGGAATATGATTTCTGTTTAGCCAACTCTTAAGTGTGGTCAAAAGAACTGAGAACCTATTTCCTGCTCCGAAAACCTTGCTTTGAATCAAGTTGGCATCAACATCTGACAAAGAGGTGTATTTTTCGTAAATCTTATCGAGATGACTTAAAAAATCTGTGCGGTGTTCACCAGGCCCTTGCAAGATCAAAGCGGTTGAGGAGCTGGAGGGCGAGTGAAGAGTGATGACGAGGAAATCTTCTAGAGAGACAGAAACTTTTTTGTCTCTGGATAGAAGGTATGCGCCGGATTGTGAAAGTTGCGGAAGTTGTTCGATTGTCATAAGTGGCCGAGAGGGGATAAAAATTTATTTTAGCACGGTTCAATTAAAGTCTACGCCCAACCGTGTCAGGCATCCCTCACTGCCCAGTTCTCAGCCAATTCCTTACTTTAACAAATTAAGTGCTAAGTATGGCGTTTGGTTGGCTTGGGTCAAAACAGATACTCCTGCTTGTCTCAAAATTGACTCTCTAGCCAAGTTCGCACTTTCTTGAGCGATGTCTGCATCACGAATTCGAGATCTCGCGGCTGAAAGATTCTCGTGGAAGATACTCTGAGCGATCTGAGTTGAATTCAAACGCCCTTGAATCGAACCAACTCGCGAACGAATATCATTCACTTTTGTAAGAGCCTCATCTACGGTTGAAAGAGCACCTTGTGCCCCATCTTTGTTGGAAACGGAGATTCCATCTACATTTATTCCCGATGATGTTAGGTTAGTATCTCCTGGGTCGAAGGTGATTCGATCTACATCGTCTTCATTGTTGATGCCGACTTGGAAGTCGATTCGGACTTTTTCGCCTGACAGTAGGTCTCTACTTGCAAACTTAGTTGATTTGGCAATGCGATCAATTTCCATCTTAAGCTGTTGAACTTCGTTATCCATCATGGAGCGTTCTTTATCGCCCACTGTGTCTGTGGCCGATTGCATCGCTAGCTCTCTCATGCGCACTAACATATTATTGATTTCGTTGGTGCCACCTTCGTACACTTGGACCAGTGAAATACCATCTTGGGCATTTCTAATCGCTTGGCCTAAGCTTCGTACTTGAGCATTTAAACCGTCAGATATTGATAAACCGGCTGGATCGTCAGAGGCCTTCGTAATTCGGCTTCCGCTGGAGAGGCGTTCTACAACCGAGTGCATGCGCTTTTCGGTCTGTTCGAGATTGCGTTGAGCCGCAAGGCTGAGTTCGTTAGTGTTGATTCGTAAACCCATGGAAGTAACCCCCTTTACCTAATTGACACCTCCTTCCTTGTGAATCGCTCTTTTGATTCTTGAAGAGCGCTCTGCGATATCCTTGCAGAGTGAGCAGACAGCTAGAGAGTTATTCTCTAAAAATTTTCCGCCTGCCACACACTTCTTCGACGCCCCAGAATATAAGTTTAGTAAAAAAAACAACATGTTGCGTCGTGTTTTTGTGGCGCTGCGCACCATAAATTGAAGGGAATTTTAAAACGCTTTGTTTTTAAAATACTTTTTGTTAGTTCTCAGATTGGAACAACAAGAAAATAACGCGACGCGAACGTTTGCTTGTTTCAGTATGTAGAGTCATCTTTTTGACATGAAAGAATAAAGTTTTGAAAAAAAAAAATAAGAAAAAACGCCCGATCCGAGTAGTGCTCACGGCGGGCCCCACTCGAGCCTACCTAGATCGGGTGAGGTATCTCAGCAATTACTCTACGGGCAAACTCGGTTTTTATATCGCTCAAGCGCTTTCAAAAAAAGGCGTTGAGGTCCTTTCAGTGGTTGGGCCTACATCGCAACCATTCTCAAAACTACATTTAAAGAAACTCATAGAGGTGGAAACAGCAGATCAAATGACGGCTGCGACTTTGAAGCTTTGTCGCACCTACAAACCAGACTATGCAGTTTTCGCAGCTGCTGTTTTGGATTTCAAACCGTCTAAAGTACTGTCCGGTAAAGTGAGCTCTAAAAACAGGAATTGGAAAATTGAATTAGTGCCTACTCCCAAGATAATTGACCAAGTCGGTGTTTTTTTTCCTCACATTAAAAGAATCGGCTTTAAGTTAGAATGGGATTCAAAAAATAGACAAGAGCTCTCGGAGTTTGCTGAAGATTTATTGAATAGAAAGAAACTGCACGCTCTCTGTGTGAATTTTCTTCCTCAAATACGAAAAGAAAATCATCCGCTTTATTTATTTACAAGAAATGAACCATTCAGAAAATTGAGAACTAAAGCTCAGATAGCCGAGGCACTTGCTGAGTTAGTTACGCGGCTAGAGGAGGGTTAGTTTTAACCGAACGCCCTAGAAAAACCGCGAGATCTTCTGGAGTTCCAAGTCCATGCATGGCTTCTGCCGGAATAGGAAAAATACTTACTTTGCCACCCGCCTGAATTAATTCATTGTAAACGGGGCAGACGTAAAACTCATTGTTCGTTCTAATATTAGAGCGAATCATTGAAAAACTAGCTCTTTGGAAAAGCTCTGCTGTCTTAAAATAATAGATTCCTACAGTGGCATGTGAACTGATGGGCTTTTTTTCTGCAACTTCTAGGACCAAACCTTTTTCATCCAACCGCGCATAACTCCACTTCGATTCATTAGAGGGAAAAGACATGATTAAACCGTCTTTATCCGACTCTAAGCTTGTTTTCAGAAAATCTTCAAATGAGGCTTCTACGAACTGATCCGAATTGGCAATAATTAAGGGTCTGTCCAGCGCAATTCGATCAAGAGCTAAAAGAACTGTACAGGCTGCCCCTTCTGTCTTGTTGGGGACAGATATAATCTGACAGCCCGGTGCCATATCACTGAGGCGGTTTTCCAAATCAAAAGCTTCGAGATGGGTTCGATTAACAATGAAGTTAAAGTGAGTTCGATAATTTTTTGAACTCAGATTTTCAATCACCCACTGAATCATGGGCTTGCCATGTACCTTAATCAAAGGTTTGGGGTCGACATAACCCGCATCAGAAAATCGAGAACCTAATCCGGCCATGGGAATAACGATTTCAACAGTTCGTGGGTCTAAATAGGTTTGGTCTCGGTATTTAGTAATTTGGGAATTCAAGTAAGCAAGATTTACTTCTTTCGGATTTTTTACAATTGCCACGTTTGAAGTAGCTTTTTGTGCTGCAATGATCCCGGGTCGTGAATCTTCCAAAATCAAAGCCTCATCCGCAGTTACTCCTAGGCTTTTGAAGCATTTTAAATAAATCTCTGGGTCGGGTTTAGATTTGCTCACGTCGTCTTTAGAAAGAATGACATCGAAAAAAGGTCTGATCTGAAGTTTTTCCAATACCAAATCAACGGTGCCTCTGGTGCAGTTCGAAGCCACGGCTAATTTCATTCCGCGATCACGGAGTGTCTTGAGCAAGTTAATTTGAAGAAGAGAAGGTTTTAATCTTTGGTTTAAGAGTTCCTGAGTATAAACCTGCTTCATTTCGTTGATGAAGGAGTGCAAACCCCTCGGAAGCGACGAGAATTGAGAGAGCATTTCCAATTTTACAGTCGTGGGTAATCCATTGTAGTTAAAGCCGTGAATGGCAGGAGGAACCTCAAAACCAAACAAGTTTATGGCCTGACTGAAAGCTTGATAATGTAAAGTCACTGCATCAACTAGAACGCCGTCCAGATCAAAAATTACCGCTTTAATCATACTTTTTCCTTTGAAAATTCGTGGGGTAGGTCCGTGCAAAGATAAATAGAGTCATTGGGCAAAATTCGTTCATTTTGCAGGTTCTTCCAGACCGGTTTGGGATCTCGACCGTGAAGATCGGGAGAGACAACCGCGAGGGACATTTTTTTTTCAAGAGCAAACGGTCTTAAGGCGCTCAGTTCGGGATCCGAATTAAAGCTATCCACCCAAAGCCAATGGCAAAGACCTTGAGCGGCGGGTTCTTGTTCGTATTCCGAGAAACGAGTCGCTAACATTTCTTTTGGAAATACTTTCGAAAACTGAACGAGTTGGGGAACGCTCATATCGAAAAAGACTATTTTGAGCTGTTTCAAAACCGTTTGATAAGGTTTCAAAAAAGGAAGGAGGCCATCTTCCTTGATATTGAGAAAAAGTGGTAAGTCGGGTCTTTCTGTCCAAAGGGTCAGCAGATCTTTAAATTTAAGAGCTTCCGAGGGGGAACGAATCGGATCGTGGGAAAGATAAAGCTCGCCTGAGTAGGAACGAAGGTCGGTTTCTGTGCCAAATCCTTGGGCCTGACTCGTCGCAAAAGATACCAGTTGGTTTTGTTCTCGAGGCTCTTTCCAGAGACCGCGATGCGAAAGTATTTTCATGATTGTTGAATGAAAGAATGAGGAAACTACTTATTTATGATCGCACTTGCTGCGAAGCTCAATCTAGGCCAACCGAGTCAAGTTCTTCACTGGATTCTGGCACGACGCGCCACTCCAAACCTTTTTTACACCTCACCTTAGAATGTGGTACTTTTCCTCAAAATGAAATTACAAATACCAGCCCACTTGATGAAGGCTCGTTCTTTGTACTACGAGCTGAGATTAGAAGAAGCCTATCCTCTTTTTAAGCAAACTTTCGATTTGATGAGTGTTGAGGAAAGCTGTGAGCTTTTAGAGTTCTTTTCAATGTTCATTAGAACACTCTACGAATTAGGCAAAGACGAGGACTTAGCTAATTACCGAGTAAAACTTGCCTCTGTTCCAGAAAAGAAACGAACACCGGAGCTCGATTATCAAATAGGGCTTTCTTATTTAACTCAAGAGTCGGGAGATCTTGAGTCAGCGAGAGATGTTTTTGAAAGACTTTTATTTAAAAGTCAGGACGTCAATTTGTTGGCTCGAGCTAAGATGGGGCTTGCAACTTGCCATGATATTCTCTCGAGAGATTGGAAGGTCTGTGATTCAGTTATTTCGTCTATTAGTCTAATGGGATTGGATCCATATCTAGTAGACTTGGTAGCGGTTTGGAAAGCTAAAATTCTAAGAGACTCAGGTCGAGTTGATGAAGCAGAGAAGGCTCTCGGAACTTTCTTAGCTACCGTTAAAGCCCACTTTCATTGGCATGCTTATTTATCAGGTCAGGTTATTTTAGGAGGCGTTTACCTTCGACAAGAGAGATTCGATAGATTGCTTTCCATTATCAAGGAAGTCAGAGCTTACTGTGATCGGTATCCTTTGAGAACGATCAAAAGACAGATCGATCACCTAGCCGACCAAATCAAGGGCCATGATCATTCTGTTCCCTTAATTTGGGAGAGAACCAGAAATTCGAGTGTCTTAAAATACGAAGATAAAATATTACAGCTAAACGGCGATAAGCCTTGGCAAAAGCTTCTTCTTTCTCTGATTCGTGAAAAGGTTCTTCCTAAACAGGAGATCATTCAGCGGCTGTATCGAAGAAATTATCGCTCTAAAAAAGATGATAAGTTGATATATGGTCAACTGCACCTTTTGAAAAAACACCTTCTTAAATTGGGGTTCTCGCAAAAACTTGTAACCAAGGAATCCTTTGGCTATCGCTGGGTTCCTGAAGTATCCGAAGTCGGGGAGGATGTTTCATGAGGTCCATTTTTTCCTCGTTTGTCATTTTATTGGGGTTATCAAAAGGATTGATGGCTGTAGAAATTATCGGTAGTGATGGTCCTACGCCCTTTTCACGTATCCCCGCTCCTAGACAAGTTTCTATTCCTCTCCAAGGAATGATTACTTCCTATTCGGTTCTGGAGGGGACAAACAAACTTGCTTACATCGACTCAAGTCGGGCCCTGCGCGTTTATGATTTTAATAGTGGGGAAGAGCAACAATTGGGAGGATTCATCACTGAACTTTTTCCAGTCGCTGGACTCGATGGAAAAACAGTGCTGTCTTCCGATCTGAAAAATATCATTAAATTGGTGGGTAAAAACAAGGGGCAGGAAATCCGTCTTCCAGGCTCTAATAAATTTCTCCAATGGAACAAGAGTGATCTCTACCTGTTAAAGAACTTAGAAAGATTAAATGGGGAAGCGTGGCGCATATCTTTCTTCATTTATGATCAGGATAAAAATCAGATCCGGCATAGAACCTGTGACTTTAAGCCGACTGGCAACCCCAAAAATCTGAAACTAGGAAGTGGCCATTGGATGCCCAATCTTCTGCTCTATAGCGAAAAGAGCGTTGAGGGGGGTACCGAACTTGCTTTTTATTCTCTAGATCTTAGATCGCGAAATGGCCAGTGCCAGATAGAGACTCAATCGAATAGTCCTGATTTAGTAAAAGGAAATG
>Ga0214923_10000364_pt1 | contig 69934 bp, 78 predicted proteins | sample LL1510_MetaG_FD_177993 | JGI IMG/M metagenome (GOLD analysis project Ga0214923, IMG submission 177993) | Freshwater microbial communities from Lake Lanier, Atlanta, Georgia, United States - LL-1510 | ecosystem: Environmental > Aquatic > Freshwater > Lake | place: USA: Georgia | collected...
GAGGACTGTCATGGAACCCAGACAATATAAGGAATGGTCAGAAGAAGAACAGAAGCTTTTTCGTGACTGGGTCAGGAGCCATTTAAAATATGGCCCTACAACTATTTACTTTACTAAAAAAGACGGTACAGAGCGTAAAATGCTTTGTACCTTAAAGTCTGATGAGGTAAAAGATTATGAAAAGAAAACTGACAAGGTGAAATCTATTAACGAAGAAACTTGCCCAGTTTTTGATCTTGATAAGAATGAATGGCGCTCGTTTCGCTTTGATTCAGTTACAAGAGTGGAGTTTACAATCTAATGAATCGCATTAAAGTAAGTGAGCCGCAGGTTACTTCTGATAATTATGTATCGGGTCTCTCCCGGGCCTTTAACTGGTATAATCAGGAAAAAGATAGAAAAGACGCTCGTTCGTATCTTAAAGATTACATTACCCATCATCTTTCAAAAAATGATGTCAAAACATTTGATCGAGTACCTGATAAAAAGATCAGCACCACGTACGGGTGGATAGCTAGAATGGTAATGAATGGTGCGCTTACTCTAAAAGAAGCTGATTATATTAAGTTTAATACCTACCTCCAATCTATTCTTGATATTTCTGATTTAGAACCAGAAATAGAACAAATAGAAAAACCTGTTCGTGTTTCCGTCAGGGATCACATGAAAGAAAAAGTATACGAGTACCTAGGGGAGCTCGAAGGTGCTATCGATGATTATATCAATAATGATATTGAGTTTAATCTTTATAACGATTTAAAATCTAAAGCTATACCTCAACCCTATTGTCCCTATATTGAGCAGTGGCTTAAAGAAAAAGCTTTTGAGTTCATTAGTGTGTATGATTCTACAGATGAAGATGTAAAAGAAGGTTATAGCAACCTAGGTAAACGTAAACTCACTTCACTCATTAAGTTGATTAGTTCCTGGACGGAAGATCTCGATCGTTATTTTCAATTTAAAAAAGCTAATCGCAAACCAAGAGTTAAAAAGGCAAAACCAGCCGGTGTACAAGTATCTAAGCTTAAGTATAAACGAGAAGATGTTGAGCTTGGTATTAAATCGGTTCTACCTACCGAGATTGTAGGTGCTTCTCAGGTCTGGATTTATAATACAAAATACAAAAAACTAGCAGTTTATCGTTCCGAATCATCTAGCGGAATACAAGTTAAAGGTACTTCTTTGCAAAATTATGAACCTGAACTTAGTGAGCAAAAAACACTTCGTAATCCTAAAGAAACATTACGAGAAGTGCTAAACGCTGGGAAAGTACAACTTCGTAGAATTATTCCTGAACTTACAACTAAAGAAACATCAGTTAATGGGCGTATTAACGAAGAATGCCTTATTGTAAAGGTTATTAAGTGATTATTATTGATTACAGTCAGACCATTATTTCTAATCTAATGGCTGAAATTGGAAATAGATCAGATGTAGAAATAGAAGTTGATCTACTCCGGCACATGGTTATCAATAATATTCGCAGCCATAAGCAAAAATTTGGCCGTGATTATGGGGAAATAGTTATTGCATGTGACAGTAAGAAATACTGGCGCAAACAACACTTTCCCTATTATAAAGGTAATCGCAAAAAAGCTAGAGAAGAATCTGGTTTCAATTGGCCGCTTATTTTTGAAACTATAAATTTAATTAAAGAAGAGATCAAAGCATTTTTACCTTATCCGTTAATTGAAGTAGAAGGTGCCGAGGCTGATGATATTATTGCTACTCTTATTGAATGGTCAGAAGAAAATGATTTAAAAGAGGGTGCTCTTTATTACGAGCCTAATCCCTCCCTTATTATCTCTGGTGACCACGATTTTATTCAGCTTCAGAAATATAGTCATGTAAAACAATTCTCACCCATTCATAAAAAATTTATTAAGCCAGATTCAACTCCTCAGGCGTATATTTTAGAACACATTATTAAGGGAGATAAAGGTGACGGGGTACCTAATGTGCTTACCGCGGATGATGCTATTATTAATGGTGAAAGACAGCGGCCCGTTTCATCTAAAAAATTAGAAATGTGGGTAAATGATCCTTCAACCATGCCCACCGATGTTTTGTTTCAACGTAATTTTCATCGAAATAAAACCCTAGTTGATTTTGAGTGTATTCCAAAAGATCTAAAAGAACTTATCATAAATACTTTTATGAATACACCACGGGGTGATAGAAGTAAAATGTTGGATTATTTCATCACCAATAAAATGAAAATGATGATTGAACATATAGGGGAATTTTGATGAATTTACTATTTTCAGAAGTACTTGAGCAGGTTGACAAGCTTAAGTCAAAAGAAGAAAAAATTGGTTTTTTACGCAAGCATGGACATGCTGCTTATAAAGGTATTTTTCGTATTAATTTTGATGAATCAGTTTCAATGAATTTACCGGAAGGGGAACCTCCTTTTAGGAAAGAGGGAGGTAAACCTATCGGGTATCAAGAAACCAATCTTATACAAGAATTTAGACGATTTTATATTTGGTTAGATCCTAAACAAAATCTTACAAAAATCCGCAAAGAAAAACTTTTTATAGAGATGCTAGAAGGTCTCCATGTTTCAGAAGCTGAGGTTTTATGTTTAGCTAAAGATCGAAAGATTCAAAAGAAATATAAAAGTATAAATTACGAAATAGTTAGAGAGGCTTTCCCTGACTTACTTCCTATTAAAGAAAAAAAGGAAAAGACTGTCCCTTTATCCTAAAGTCGCTCTGGTTAAAGTTACACCAGCCAAGGGTAAAGTGGGAGGCCAGTGGCGGCTATCTTCCTAATGATAAGTTTTTTAACGTAAAATTAATTAACCGTAACCGTGGGCGTTTCGGTTAATTTAGTATATAATATAATGACGAGGTGAATATGAAACTTATCTATACTAGTACTAAATCTCAGATTAAAGCAAAGAAGAAACCCGGTTGGCAGAAAGCCGAAGCTGATTATAACGAATGGCTTAAGAAGCATGGTATCGAACCGGGTAAGAAACGTAAGCGTGAGAAAGTAACTACTGTTAATAGCCCGGTTGTAGTATCGGGTATTGTAAGACGTGAGGTACCTCATTACCCTTCTTTGAATACTTTTTCAGGTAGTACTGCTCCTGCTGAAAAGAAAGTTTATACCGGGGATAAGATTGTAGGTATTGCAGCTATGCATAAGTCTAACCTTGTTCCTATTTTTAACGATGACGCTGCAAAAGACGTCGCATCCATGAGACGATAAAATGAAGTTATATCTCTGCTCAGATGTTCATATTGAATTTGGGCCACTTGAAGTTCACAATAATGATAATGCTGATGTCCTGATTCTTTCAGGAGATATTGTTGTGGCATCTGCATTTAAAAATTGGGATAATTTTGGTATTAAGGGGGTTATTGAACCTTCTAAGCATGCTCAAAATTTCCTAAATTTCTTTCACCAGTGTTCTACAAAATTTAAAGACGTAATTTACGTCATGGGTAACCATGAGCATTACGATGGTGATTTTGCTACTTCAGCAAGTATCCTGCGATCGGTTCTAAAAGAGTATACCAACATTCATCTTTTAGATAAAGAGTCAAAGACTATTGGTGATATTACTTTCGTAGGGGGAACTCTATGGACTGATATGAATAAAGAGGATCCAAATACCCTTTATAGTATTTCTCGTATGATGAATGATTTTCGAATCGTATCTAACGGGAATCGTAATGTGTCCCATAAAGTTCCTATTTATAAGCGTGACGATAATGGTAATATTACCGACTACAACGACATAGAGCGCTGGGAGTTTAAAGAGTATACGGCTAGTTTCTCTCCCGAAGATGCTGTTGAAGATCACAAAAAAATGCTACAATTCATTGATGAGGCAACAAAAGATCATACTAAGAAGTATGTTGTTGTGGGACATCATGCACCTAGTAAAGCATCTACTAAGCCAAGATATCAAAAAGATGTTTTAATGAACGGAGGTTATAGTTCTGAATTGTCAGAGTTCATTCTTGATCGTCCGCAGATTAAACTATGGACACATGGACACACACATGATGTGTTTGATTATATGATTGGTTCAACTCGCATTGCCTGTAACCCTAGAGGGTACGTAAATTACGAAGGTCGAGCTGATGAATTTAATTTTTTACTATTGGAGGTTTAATATGAGTTTACCGCAGGACCCTGCAGCCCGTAAAGCTATTAAGAAGTGTTTGGAGGAGCTTTCAGCATCCATGACACGTATTGAAGGTGAGCGGGATTTTATTAAAGAGGCTATTAAGGATATTTGTGAGGAATATCAGCTTAGTAAAAAAACTTTCAGACGTCTAGCAAAGACTTACCATAAACAAAACTTCTCTATTGAAGTAGCTGAGCATGAAGAGTTTGAATCTATGTATGAACAGCTAACTAATGAGACCTCACTAGGTAATATTACATAATGATAATTTATAATCTTGAATATAGAATTTTAGATAAACTTGATCGTACTAAAAATTCAGTTCACGTAGGACTTTTTAAAAATACAGAAGATGTAGACCATGCAAAAAAAGTAATTTATGAAAATAACACTGAACATAAGTTAGCTTTTGATGTTTACATAATTGATGATCCGTTTAATAAAATTTTTAAATGAATATTTTTTATTTAAGTAGTAACCCCAAAGAGTGTGCTCAACAACATGTTGACAAGCATGTTGTAAAAATGATTCTTGAATACGGTCAGCTTATGTCCACTGCCCATCGGGTACTTGACGGAGAACCTTACTATGGGAAGACTGTTAATAACAGAAACATACAGCGCTGGTTGCTCCCCGACGAAAGAGAAAATAAAATCTGGAAAGCCTCACACTTTAAACATCCATCTGGTATTTGGGTAAGAGCTTCTTCATCTCACTATCAATGGTTATTTAATCTTTGGTTAGAAATGCTTAATGAGTACACATTTAGGTATGGTAAGGCTCACTCCGCAGAAAGAATGAAAGTCTGGTTTTCGAAACTACCTAACAACATTCCTCATAAAGGGTGGATATCAGACCCTACACCCGCCATGCCTGAGCACTATAAAACTAATAACTCTATAGAAAGTTACAGAAACTATTATTGTGGGGATAAAAAATCTTTTGCTAAGTGGAAAAATCGAGACACACCGGTCTGGTTTGTATAAATAAAAATATGCCAACATATACATTTCGTGATAAAAACACCGGAGAGGTGTTCGATAAATTAATGAAAATAGCTGACAAAGAACAATTTTTGTCGGATAACCCAAATTTTGAATCCATTATTTGCGGTGCACCTGTAATGGGTGACTCCGTGCGACTTGGAATAAGAAAAACCGATGACGGGTTCAAAGAAGTTTTATCTAAAATTAATTCTGCTAACTATAAAAGCAATTTAAAGGATAAGCTATCCAGGTCATGAACAACAATAATAAAGTATTTCACCAACCAAAGGGACCCTAGTATACGCTATGGTCCCTTTTATTTCAAATAAGGGACATTCATGTCAAAAAGAGTCGGAAGGTTAACCGTAGCTGAAGGCGAGACAGGCTACGATAACAATACAAAATCAACGACCAAAGTAACACCAGCTAATAATGGTTTAAGGATAAAAGCAGATCATTTAAAAACATTTGATCCCTTAACAGAAAATCAAAAAAAATTTTATGAATCTTATAAAAGAGGGGATTATTTTATAGCGCTTCATGGGGTCGCAGGAACCGGTAAAACATTTATTGCATTATATAAGGCGCTAGAAGAAGTACTTGATAAAGGAAACCCTTTTAATAAAATTATTATAGTTCGATCTGCAGTCCCATCAAGGGAGCTTGGCCATTTACCGGGTGATCTAGATGAAAAAACCGAAATCTATAGACAACCTTATCAACAAATATGCCATACTTTGTTTGGTCGACCTGATGCATATCAGCGCCTAGAAGAACAAGGTCATATAGAATTTATCTCTACTTCTTTTATTCGAGGCATGTCATTTGACGATGCTATCATTATAGTAGATGAAATGCAAAACATGACGTTTGAAGAAATTGATACAGTTATGACTCGTGTGGGTTATCGCTCTAAAATTATATGGTGCGGAGACTACAGACAAACAGACCTAAATAAAAAGAAGAATGATGTGAGCGGTATTCTTAAATTTTTTGATGTAGCACATCATATGTCAGCTTTTACTAGAATAGAATTTGAGCCTACAGATATTGTGAGAAGTTCCTTAGTAAAAGACTATATACTAGCAAAACTTAAACACGAGGATCACGAAAGTTAATGGCATATTCAGATAGAGTAGTAGATCATTACGAAAATCCTAGAAATGTCGGGTCTTTTAATAAGGAAGACCCGACTGTAGGTACAGGCATGGTGGGAGCCCCTGCTTGCGGGGATGTTATGAAACTACAAATAAAAGTTAATGACCGTGGAATTATCGAAGATGCAAAGTTTAAGACTTATGGTTGCGGAAGTGCTATTGCGAGTAGCTCATTGGTTACAGAATGGGTCAAAGGAAAAACACTTGACGAAGCTGGACAAATTAAAAATGTCCAAATTGCGGAAGAACTTGCTTTACCTCCAGTCAAGATCCATTGTTCGATTTTAGCAGAAGATGCAATAAAGGCTGCTATCAATAACTACAAAGAAAAACATGCTAACAGTAACACAGAATGCGCATGCGCAAATTAAAGAGATTTTAACAGGTGAAAACTCTAAATATGTAAGAGCTTTTATTTCCGGTGGCGGTTGCGCTGGATTTAATTACGGTTTTTCATTAGAAGATGAAATGAGTGATGACGACTTTGTAATAGAAAATTTAATTGTTGATGCTATGAGTATGCAATACTTCGATGGCGCAACAATCGATTATAAAACGGATAAACTATCTGGATCACAGTTTGTTATTTCTAATCCAAATGCAAAGACCACTTGTGGCTGTGGTTCAAGTTTTTCAGTATAAAAAAGGAGACATTAATGTCGTTTCAGTTTGACTTCACTATCGAAAAATTAAAACAACTAATTCCTAATGCTGCAGGCGGAATACAAGCTTGGTATGATGGTCTATACGAAGCTCTCCCTCAATATGAAATTATTACTGTACCTAGAGTAGCGTCTTTTATAGCACAGTGTGCTCATGAATCGGGCGGTTTCAGACTCATGGAAGAAAATCTTAATTACAAAGCCGCAACATTAACTAAGCTATGGCCTAAGCGTTACCCCCCAGGTATAGCAGAACAGTATGCTGGAAAACCAGAAGCTATTGCTAATAAATCTTATGGGGGTAGAATGGGTAATGGTGATGAAACCTCAGGAGACGGTTGGAAATATCGTGGCCGAGGTATTCTTCAATTAACCGGAAAAGATAACTATCGTGCTTGCTCGAAGTATCTTTTTAGTGATGATACCTTGTTAGACAACCCCGACATACTTCTTGACCCTTATTATGCTACTCATTCAGCATGCTGGTTTTGGAATCAGAACAAATTAAATCAGTTTGCCGACTCAGGGGATATTCTTACTATGACTAAACGAATTAATGGTGGAACCATAGGTCTAGAGGATCGCATTAAACATTACAAACATGCAATGGATGTTTTAGAAGGAAGCCATTAAAATATTATTATGAGTTTTAATCATGTACAGCTTGAATTAGAAGCACCTAAACTGCAGCAGATAAACGAAGATGGAACTCGTTATTATGTTACCCCGGAAGGTAACAAGTACCCTTCTGTAACTACCGTTTTATCTGCGTACAATAAAAAAGCAATTTTTGAGTGGCGTAAGCGTATAGGGGAAGAAGAAGCTAACAGAATATCAAAACAGGCATCTTCACGGGGTACTCGAATACATTCTTTATGTGAGTATTACTTAGCTAATAAGCAGCCGGAATTTAAATCTCCGCATGATTTAGAACTATTTAATAGTTTTAAACCGGTTCTACACCGCATCAATAATATTTACGCTCAAGAAATCAGAATGTATTCTGATCATCTTCGTATAGCTGGTACGGTTGATTGTATAGCAGAATTTGATAGAAAGCTGTCTGTAATAGATTTTAAAACCGCACGGAAACCTAAACGAGAGGAAGATATTGAGAATTATTTTATGCAGGCAACTGCTTACGCCATTATGTTTGAAGAGCGGTTTGGTATTCCTGTAAATAGAACCGTTATAGCAGTTGCTGTTGATGAAGATGAACCTCAAGTGTTTATAAACAAAAGAGATAGTTATGTAGAGCCTTTAATTTATTTTCGGGATCTTTATGAAAGTAAATCTGGATTTACATACGAGAATTCCTTATAATTATAATATGTTAATATTTAACCTAAGCCTATATATTTTATTGCTGTATGAAGCGAAAAGAAAAGTGTTCTGGACGCGAGTTCGAATCTCGCCTGGTCCACCAAAAGGAGATATGATGAATCCAGCTTATGTAATATCAGGTATACTGTTATTAACGGCTATTCTTGTACATGTCTTTTTTTGATGGGCCAGTCATGGTTTCGACAGGGCAAAGAGTAACAGAGTGGACAGCACGGTAGGCGATGACCGTAAATCAAGCAAAACCACAGTCGCAAACGATGAAGTTTACGCATTAGCAGCTTAAACACTGCTTAGGGTTTCGATGGGTTTCCTCGTAACAGAATAACCCATCACAATACAACACTCATAACACACAAAGGAGATTAAAATGAGTAATATGACCCCGTTCGAGATTCGCCTAGAACTTTTAAAAATGGCGAAAGAAATGCTTTCAGAGGCTTATTATGGTGAAAGAGAGCGTATTTCAAATGACTGGTCAACGAAAGTAGATTCAGCCAAACACGCAGGGCAACCCGTCCCTGATCATCCAGGCTTTCCAGCCTATCCTACTGAATCCGAAATTATAAGCAAAGCGCAAGCTTTGAATGGATTCGTTTCACAAATCCCACTAGATACAAAAACTTCTACCAAGAAGTAATCTGATGGTGTGGGGAGGTATTGTTTATTTTAAATTTTACCTCCCTTCAAATAAGGAGAACCAATGGTAAATTATATTTTTTACTGGGTACTAAGAATTGCAGCTGGTATTGCGGTATTTTATGCTGTGGTGCTTGTTACAAACTATAGATTTGATAATTTAAAGACCAACAATAGTAATCAAAAATATGTAACAATGGCTGAGAGAGAAAAACAACTTGTTTGTTTAGCTAAGAATATATATTTTGAAGCAGCTACAGAGCCCTTCGAAGGTAAAGTAGCCGTAGCTCAAGTAACATTAAATCGCGCTGAGTCTGGAAAATTTCCTCAAGATATTTGCGATGTAGTTTTTCAAAAGACACGATTTTTAGATAAGGTGGTATGTCAGTTTTCTTGGTATTGTGAACCTGGGCCTAAGGTAGTAAGGTCTAATCAAAATTACACGGAATCTGAACTAGTAGCAAAGAAGGTGCTTCTTGAAAATTTTAGACTCCCTTCATTAGAAAAAGCTATGTATTATCATGCTGACTATGTTAACCCTAATTGGAACAAACCTAAAATTACTAAAATTGGCCGACATATTTTTTATGGAGAACGATAATGACAGAGTTTAATAAAGAAATTTCTACTAAATTTGAAGAAAACCTAAATAATATCAGAGAAGGTGTTGTAAGGTTTTTTGAAAATTTTAGTAAAACCACGGCTGATACGTTTGCATGGCTTTCCGTTATCGTGCTTCATGCTGCAACTATACCTAGTTTTTTAGCGGTTAAAACCGGGTTATCTGATAGACTCCCCTCTTTAGATTTAATTGTATTACTTTGGGCAGGACTATTGCTTTATTTCATACGTTCAGCTATAATTAAAGATATGCTGCAAGTGATTACCATTGGCATTGGATTTGCAGTTCAAGCTCTACTACTAGGATTTATATTTTTTCAATGAATGATGAAGATGATTTAAAAGGGTTAACGGATACGCTTGTAATAACCAAGCGTTTTCGTTCCCCTAATGAATTTAGTATCTATATAGATGAGATAGTTAATCGGTTAAAAATTCCATATATGGAAGCTGTTATTAATTATTGTAATGAGGTAGATATTGATATTGAATCGGTTGGTCCATTAATTAATCTTAAACTTAAAGAAAAAATTCAAATGGAAGCTGAGCAATCTAACTTGATAAAACCAAGAGGCCATCTCCCGGTATGAATATGGAACCATTTGAAGTCTATAGATATTACCTTGCCCTGAGACTTCACTTTACAACTGACAAGTATGATGCAATTGAACAACAAGGTCGAGTCAAAGCTTCTAGACATGCCTTTCTAAAGCGTAATGACTTATTAGCTATACGTCGCGTTGCAGAAACCTATTCCGATAAAGAAATTGTAGATTTTTTAGTATCTAATTTTACCTCTGGTGATCGCTGGGGTGGAGTATTTGATTTAGAAGCCAAAGAAAGATACATGGGTTGGAAGAAACGTATCGAATCTCTTTCCTATACTTTTGAAAAAGAGATACAAAAAGTATTACATTTATGTGATAAAAATGGTATACTTTTTAAAAACTGCTTAGAAGCTAACACAAAATCTCAACATCCATATATAATTAAGATGTATCTTCGCGGAGATGTGTCTATTGAAACTTTGGTTATATTAAATCAGCTGGTAAATTTTTCTAATAAACTTGACGAACAGCTGGTAGGTGATTTAGTTTGGCCAGATGTCTCTAGAATTATTAAAAAATATACCCCTTTCCTTGGGATAAAAAAAGAAAAGTATGATAGAATACTACGACGAGCAATTGGATCAAACCAAGAATAGAATTATTGAATTAGAAAAAAATATTTCAGTAATGCATGATAATGTTATGACCGTTGCAGAACAAATTAAAGAAACTCAACTTTTTTTAATTAAGTTAGCTAAAAATCAGGCTGAGATATCTAAACGACTCTCACAATGGCCTTATATTGCAGTACCCTCAAGAGAAGAAGGAGAATAACGATGTTAGAAACTTTTTTTTGGATTTTAGTTGGTGCATTTATTGGATGGCACATACCACAACCCCAATGGGCTGTCGTCCTTAAGGAAAAAATGTTGGGGCTATTTCGATCGAAAACGTAAATAATCGTAAAAATTTATGAATCGTAAGTCTAACCCCGATAACTCAGATTGGGAAAAGAAGCCTAAAAAACCAGTAAAAGGTACCAATAAAGCTGGTAAATATCGCAAAAACATATATAATATGTTATCAGACTACTACGAAGAGGATGATTTCTCTGATGAAGAGTTTGATAGCAATGTTAACGTGAGAAATACCCGTCACTATGATAAACGTTAATACAACGCATATACTTTAATACAACGCTATACGGAGATTATAAATGGCACTAGATTTTTCTGCTTTGAAAAAGCAACGTGGATCTTTCGACAGTCTAATGAAGGAAGTTGAAAAGATTGCAACTCCTCAGACTACTGAAACTCAAAAAGATGATCGCTTCTGGTCATTAGAAGTAGATAAAGCCGGCAACGGTTATGCAGTTATTCGATTCCTCCCACCTACTAAAGGTGAAGACCTCCCATGGGTTCGTATCTGGAATCACGGCTTTCAAGGCCCTACCGGTAAGTGGTATATTGAAAATTCCCTTACAACCCTGAGTAAACCTGACCCCGTTTCTGAACTGAATACCGAGCTTTGGAATTCAGGTACAGAAGCTAATAAGGAAATTGCTCGAAAACAAAAGCGACGTCTTACTTACATTGCGAATGTTTATATTGTTAAGGACCCAGCCCACCCTGAGAATGAAGGTAAGGTCATGCTTTATAAATTCGGTAAGAAAATCTTTGATAAGATTAAGGACGTAATGCAACCTCAATTTGAGGATGAAGATCCAATTAACCCGTTCGATTTCTGGAAGGGTGCAAATTTTAAACTTAAGGCTCGTAACGTCGAGGGATATCGCAACTATGATAAGTCTGAGTTTGAAACTTCTTCTCCTTTGTCGGAGGATGATGCATCTCTAGAAAAGATTTGGAATAAGCAATATTCTTTGAGTGAGTTTCTTGATCCTAAGCACTTCAAGTCGTACGAAGAACTAAAATCAAAGCTTGAACAGGTGCTGTCAGCTTCTGGCTCTGCACCAGCTCGGGTTGATCGAGTAGAACTAGATGAAGATATTTCTCGTCAAGTATCTACAGGTTCTAAAATGACCTCTAAACCTATTAAAGCCGTTAAGCAAGAAGAAGTAGACCTTGATGACGAGGATGAGTCATTATCCTACTTTGCTAAATTAGCAAACGACGAGTAAATTATTACATTAAAAGGGGTTTAAAAACCCCTTTTTTTTATTTCTTTTTTTCTATCTTTTTAAGCTCGTGACAGTTATCCTTTTTAGGATCCTGACCGTCTTTACACGGCTTTTTTACCTCAGGTTTCTTTTGAGCTGTTACTGGAGGTTTTGATTCATCTCTTTTAGCATCTGCTAATGCAACTGAAGCTGAAAAGACTAGGGTTAGAGCGATAAGTAAGGGTTTCATATTTTCTCCTTAATAAGCGGCTATTCTATCATTATAACGATCTAGTGAAGAGCCGGTCCTTTCTGGTCTAGGACTTGGTTTAATTGGAACAAACGATTGAGTATTTACATTATTTACACTACTGGACACAATTGGAGTTGCAGCAGGCGGGGGTCTGCTAGCTGAACGAGTAAGATCGGCATTATCCGTAGATTCTTTTGCAACAACCGGTCCAGTTGATGGAGCTGCAGCTGGTGCAATAGAAGCTTGTTTTTGCTTGGCGTATTGAGCTTCTATTTCTGGTGAATACTTGTTGCCACTACCTTTAGATAATTCAATAGCAGCCATTTGATTTTTTGAAAAAGGTTTGCCGGGTACAACCGGTTCATCCGCTATTGATATGCTTTCGGAAGATTTTTTTCTATTTAATTCTACTGGCCCAGTTTTAGGTAAAGCTGTTTCTGTCCCAGTTTTAGGGGTGACTGCTTTTTGAGACTCTGAAGAGCTTGGTGTTAGCTTTTCACCTTCACGTTTAGTTTCAATTTTACCAGCGCCAGCAGTTTCTATTTCCTTTTGAAATTTCTTAACTGCTTCTATTTTGGCTTTAGCTCCGGCCATTTCTCTAACTGTTTCTAATATTTGTGGGGGTGATTTTTCTGTAAGTTTTCGATCTTCGAGTATTTTTTTATAAATTTCTTCAGTTTTTTGTTCTCTAAATTCTACAAACTTTTTATAATTTTCCGGGTCTTTTTTGGCAAATTCCATCTCACTAAATTGAATGTTAGTAGATTCTGTACCTGAAACCGCCTGTTTAGTTTTAGTACCTAGCTCTTCTTCCTTACCTAAGCCAAAAAAGCTTTTAACTGCATTTATACCCTCACCAACTTTTTCTCCTACTACTTTACCTGCTTTTGAACCTGCAAAAGCACCGAGCGCACCGCCAGCAATAGTACCAATACCTGCCCCTACAACTGTACCTGCCGGGCCTCCAACAAAGGTACCAATAGTAGCACCTAATTTTGCACCGGCAAGTCCCCCAGCAACAGCGCCTGCTGCCATCCCAGAGCCTTCTCCAACCGCTCCTGATTTTTCAACCGTAGCAGTGTTTCCTATTTTTTTTCTTTCTGCAGATGCTTCTTCTGTAGATAACTCCCCTGAATCCACTTTCGCTTGTACTTCTTCTAACTTAGCTTGTTTGGAATCTTCTGCTGCAGAATAGCCTTTATAAGCTGTGTATGCTCCTATACCTACAGCGGCTGCTGCACCTAACATTCTACCGGCGCCAGAGCCAGCAAATTTAGCCACTGTACCACCTAGAGATAATGCCCCTCGGCCTAACGACTTTGCACCACCTAGTAAAGTTCTACCGGATTTTTTACCTAAATCACCTACATTCGATAAAATATCACCTAAACCTGATCCCTCTCCGCCTTCTGCTGCAGCTGATGCGGGCGAAGGTTTAAGCCTACCTTCCGGAAGATCGGAAGGAATTTTAGGCTCTAGAGCAGCACTTATTTTTTTTAATTCTGCGAGCTGCTGTTCTAATATGTTTTTATTTTCTTTGGTTAATTCGAGATCTTTTTCAGAAGAATCTGCTATGATTTCTTGAGAGGATTGAATATTATCAGCTTCCGGGTTTACACCTCTAACGCCTGGATCAGGTTCTTGCTTGTCTTTTTTTTCAACTTTATTAGTCATAAAGTCAAAAATACCTTTTACTCTTGAACCTATGGCTTTAGCTAAATCAATAGGTGTACCAAAACCGGTTATTTCTTCATCACCTTCTTTATTTTTTTCTTCTTTTTTAGGTTCAATACTCCCCGGAGTACCTTTTATAGCAGTTTTAGTACCAAGTTCTAAAGGCTTAAGTTTAATTTTATTAGTTTCTGACTCTCGCACTCTTTTACTTTGACCTGCTAATCTATTCCCTGCAGTTTCAAAATCAATGTAACCACCTTCTTTAATAGTCTTACCAGAAACATCACTAGTTATTTCTCTACCGGAAGTATTTCTGTACTGAGCACTTTTTTTATCATATTCTAGACTACCTTCGGATATTTTACGAGCCAAAGTCTGTTCTTCTAAAGATTTTTTTAGTATTTGTGTTTGATTTTCTAAAGAAGATAAAACCGGTTTAAAATTTATACTAACACTTAGCCCTGTAATAGCATTTTCAATTTTTTCTAAACATTTAGCAATATCAGCAATTTGATCAGTTCGCTCTTCATTATTTTGCTGTACTGCTTCTTTTTCATCTTTAGAATGAAAAGCTTGGAATGCAAGACCTTCTTTATTTTGATCTAAAACTTTTTCTAGAAACTTTTGAAAAGCCTCGTCTTTGTTATTATACATTGCTTACATATTCCTGGCGTTTTGTTGTAACATTCTTAACTTTTCATTTTCTTTTTTAATATGGTCTATTAATAAACCTACATAGATGTCCCTTTCCCAAGGCATCATTTCTTCGAGCTCTGTTAAACTATAATTATGATGTTGCATTAGAGAAAAATTTAAAGTATAGTGGTTAACGAGACTGTCTTGAGAAAGGGTTATACGAAAAAATTACTAAGACCCTCGAGTTTAGAAATATTATGTCGCTTACACTTCGGGCAGTCGCTTTCTATTTCTTGAACTATTTTAGGTGCAGTAACAAAGAAATTTTCTATTTTATCAAATTGTTCTTTAGTTAGAGAATAAACAAACTCTTCTAGCTCTTCTTTGGTTTGTTCTTTCGCATCCCAGTAATTTTCATTATCAAACACACCCTTAATACAATTAATAATTAACTCTACTACTTTAGATGTATTATTAGATGCAAACACTCCTACCACATCTTCAAATACAGGGTAGTTCATTTCTACACCGTACATATCAGTTAGCATAATCTTATTAGAATGTGTAGAATCTCTAACTACTTTAAGATTATCTATAGTAAAATTAGCATCTATTTTATTACCACATTCGCAGTTAACAATAACATCTACAGTTTCACTAATTGATTTTGCTCTAAGTTGTAAAAAAATATATTCAATATCAAAATGAGGGAGTGCTTGGACGTTAAGTTTATTAAATGTACATACATCTACTAATTCTGCAACTATTCTTGCTACTTCGGTATTATCTGCTTCTGCCATAGTTAAGAGAACTTTATGCTCTTTTACTAAAAAAGGACGATATTTTATCTTTTTTCCAGTTGATGGTAAAATCAACTCAAATGTGGGTGTATTTAACTTTGGTAATGACATAATAACTCCTAATAATTAAGCCGATGGAGGCAAATCTGACCCAGGCGCATCATCAAGAGTGCCGGTTTGCCAATTCCATTGTTTTTTAACTTGTGGTAGATCAACATCATAAGATGGTACTTGAGGGTTAATTATTACCCTAGGTATATCTACCGCTGTTGTTTCTCGATTGTTGTTTACCCAATATCTATAGGCAAATAATACATTCAGCCTATGAGTTTGATTAGATGAGCTGTTATTCAAATCCATTAAATTAAGATTTCTAGGGAAAGCTTCTATTAATTTAACTTCATTGGTAATATTGTCTTGCTCATCTAATTGGCGTATTAAAATATCAGTAATATAATTTTCTTGATAATTTACCGTAAATGTGTCTGGATCTATAATTAAATGCATCCAGTCTTCAAAAAATCTTCTAATTCTCATATTCTGATCAACGTGAAAAGTAATAGGTATACCTTCACCCCCATATTCAGAAGAAATTGGTCTTTGATAAGTTGGACCGAATATTTTAAATTGTTTTGAAAAAATATTTAATAACGGTATACTAGCTTGTTCAACATATAAACTTGCAAGTTCTGCATCACTAAAGCTACTAGCTAGCCCTAGAGGGGGCGTGATAATTACTTCAAATCTATTATTTCTTGCTAACCCTGCTCCACTAAGAACTTGGGATCTAAAACGATCTAAGCTAAAATTAGCCATTAATATTTCTCTCTAGTATCTTGCCAAACTTTTTGTTTTGAAGCACCTTCAAAACGCTCTACTGGTAACAAAGAAGCCACTACCCAATCAGGATATTTTATATTTAAAAATCTGGACTGAACATGATCATCTAAGTAATGTTTAACACACCCTTTAACGGGTGCGATTCTTGATAGATTTACAAGTAATTTCCAATTAATTCTTAATCTGGTTTCCTCATTTAACTTATCATCTGATGCATATTGATGCAAAGCCCCTAGAAGTTTAAATCTTAAAGGATACGGCAAATAATGGAGATTAATCCCATAAAACCCACCAGGTACTTTTCTAAAAGGAAGTACTAGTGGAAACTTATCCCAGTATGGGAGTTTATCTTTTAACTTAGCATCGTAAAAAAACATATACATCTTACCAGGAATTAAACGTGTAGTAAGATCAGGCACATTTTGCATTAATTTATTTGGGTTAGTTGCAGCAGACGCCAAAGCTTTTACCTGCACTTGGTACCAATTAAGAGATTTATCTGTATCTCCCGCTTTATTTCTAATATTTAAAAAAGGATTGGATGTAGCCATTTAAATATTTATTATGATGAAATTCCTAGATCATTTTCCGTAAGAATTAAAAATTTCATACCTTTCCTCTCACAAAATTCATTCGCAGCTTTCCATTTAGCTTGATTAGTACCATACAAGAAAACCTCTTCAATAAACTTTTTTGTTTGTTTTTTAGGTATAGAAGGGGGTTTAGTAAATCGATCCGGTTTAATTTCAACTAAATACTTTGTAAGATAACCTTTTTTATCCTTAATCTTTACATAAAAGTCAACAAAATACCTATGAATTTTAGAATCTACAGGAGATTTATAGGGAATAATAACTGTTTCTGACCCCCATTCTAAAACCGAGTGGTTGGTATCGCACCACTTCATAAATTTAAGTTCCCAGGAAGAACGATAAACAACCTCATTAAGATCACCTCTATACTTAGATGGGTTGATTACTCTATAACGCCCTTTAAAAACACCTTTGTACATGGATAAATATTAAATTAAATTCTACTTACTATTTATCGGGAAATATGGCTATAATAAATGACATCCAGAAAAGACTTGCCCAACAAGTTGTAGGTACAACTCCAAATGGAGAATCCAGTCGTTCGTCTGGGGGTGCTAAAGATAGGTTTAGCATAAATGTTTTTCAGTATCCTTCCGACCTAGGTTCTCAAGACCTTCTTCACTACATTGAATTTGGTATAAATGTTCGGGGTAAATCTGAATTTGATAAGACTAAACGATTATTTGAAGTAAGACGTAACCCAGATGCTGCTAATTTATCTCAAGAGCAGATAGGTACAGTAGCTACAACTGCTGGTGGGGTAGCGGCTGGTGTTGTCGCGGGTGGTATTACTAAAACTATTTTAGGTAAATTTGGAAAGACCGGTGCCGTAGCAGGTAATACTAAAACTCTCGGAACAACTAAAGCAGCGGATACCGCTATAGCAACCGGGGTGGGTGTAGGTGTAGGCTTAGCTACAGGAGCGGCTATTAACGCTAATAAGCTACTTAAACCAGATACATCCTATAGAATTTCTGATGTCATAGCGCTATATGTAGATGGTCCTCCAACTGTTAGGTATTCTATGAATTATGCTAACAAAGAACTAGGGACACTTGCGGGTCTTGTTAGTGGGGGCTTGGTTGAATCTTTAGGTGCTTTAAATCCATTAGGGGAACAGGGTGCGGCAGCATTCGCTGCTTTTGCTAAATTACCAGGTGCATTTGGAACGGTAGACGTACAATCTGCCTTAAGCGCTTCTTCAAAAACATCTTTAAACCCCTTTAAAGAAGTTATATTTGAATCGGTAGATTTTAGATCGTTTAATTTTAAATATAAATTTTTGCCTAAAAATAAACAAGAATCTGAAGCTGTTAGAAATATAGTTAAATTATTTAAATTTCATATGCACCCAGAAATGTCAGAGGGTAAATTATTTTTTATTTACCCTTCTGAGTTTCAAATAACCTATTACTTTAAAAGTGCTAATAATACTTACTTCCATAAATTAGCACCATGTGCATTGGAATCCATGGAAGTGTCTTATGGTGGTGAACAATTCTCATCATTTGATGATGGTAACCCTACTGAAGTAAATATGACTTTAACTTTCCGTGAACTAGAAATACTGACCAAGAAGATGATCGAACAGGGATATTAAAATGTATTTTGAAAGATTTCCAACAACCTATTATACTTTAGATGATCAAAAATCGGTTCAAACGGTGCGAAATATTTTTCTTCGCATTGTAATAAATGATTCTATTAAAAATAATTTTAGTTTATTTGACGAATATGATATAGTAGAAGGCGAAACACCAGAAATAGTTGCAGATAGATTTTATAGAAATCCTCAATATCACTGGTTAATCTTACATATGAATGACATATTAGATCCAAGATATGACTGGCCATTAACAACTAATAATCTAGTAAAATATTGTGAGGGTAAGTATACTAATATTTACGCAACCCATCATTATGAAAATGAAAACGGAGACCAGGTTAATTCAAACTACCCTAATGCGACAGCTATATCTAATTATACTTACGAAGATAGAATAAATGAAAGTAAACGTAGAATTAAAATCTTAAAGCCACAGTACGTAGAAGCAGTATTACGTGAATTTACTAATAAACTTGAAGGTATAAATGGCTGAAGATTCAGTGCAAAAAGCAGGCTCAGTAAAACTAACTGAGTTAAAGCTTATTTCTAATAATAACTCAATTTGGGATCTAACAGAATTTTTGGTAGAACTTAATATCTATGAAGATATGTTTTCTAATTATCTTTACGGTAGTATGGTTTTGTCAGATAGCAGAAACCTAATAGAAAATGTACCGCTTATAGGTGAAGAGTATTTAGTAGTAAAGGTTAACACCCCTACTTTTGATTCTAGAATTTCTAAGACATTTAGAGTGTTTAAAATAAGTGATAGAAATATAGTAAGAGATAATAACACTCAGGTGTTTACTCTTCACTTTGCTTCTATAGAATTATTTTATGATATTCTTTTACCACTATTTGTACCTTTTCAAGGCAATATTACCGATGTAGCGGGTGAGATATTTTCTAATTATATTGCAACTAGCCGTGAATTTCAAATTAGTGAATCTACAGATGAAATTAAAGAACTAGAAACCGAAACACCTCTTGTTGTTCTTAACGATACCTCTAATAAAGTTAAATTTGTGGCACCCGGGTGGACCCCGTTTAAATGTTTAAACTGGCTAGCATCTAAAGCAATTCCAAAGGATGGTAAAGCTAAAAACTTTCTATTTTTTGAATCTAATAAAGCTTTTTATTTTGGTTCTATTGAGCGCATTTTTAAAGAAGCAGTTCAAAATGAATTAGTAATCGGTAAATATTCTATTTCTGCCTCAAATATACGTGATGGAGAAAATATCCCCGATATTAATAGAGAATATTTCATTGCTAAAGATGTGGAAATGGTTGAAACAACCGATCACATTAAAAACTATACCAACGGCTATCTTGCAAACCGGCTTATAACTTTAGATGTGTACAATAAAGAATATAAAATTACAGATTATGATTATGTTAATGAGTATAAGAATCAATTTCATACCTCAGGATCTGGGCCAACTTCGATACCCCCTTTTTCTTCAGATAGCTTAAGAAATTTTGCTACCAGTATTAGTTTTTATCCAATTAACCCTAAATTGCACGATTCGTTTGAAAACAATATTAACGAAAAAATGCCTGAAATCTATGGTAATAGAAAATCAAGTCTGTTAGATTTAACCAATATAAAAATGCATATTACAGTACCGGGTCGAACAGATATAGAAGTAGGCAGAGTTTTGTATTTCTCTTATCCTGCTTTAGGCCCTAAAAATGATACTAATGAAGAGGGTAAAGAAGATAAGAGCTATTCTGGTTATTATTTAATAACAGCAATTCACCATAAAATTAATAAAATAGATCATTCAATGAGAATGGAAATTATTAAAGATTCTCTTTATACAGACCCTGAGGCCAAATAATGCAAAGAATTTTTAACAAAGACGGGTTCAATTGGTGGATAGGTGTTGTAGAAAACAGACATGATCCAGAAAAATTAGGTCGCTGCAAAGTAAGAATATTTGGCTATCATACTGATAGCAAAGAGCTTTTACCTACAAAAGACCTCCCCTGGTGTATACCAATACAACCAATTACATCGGCTGCTACTTCAGGGCTTGGGTCTTCTCCTCTAGGTCCAGTCGAAGGTACCTGGGTTATAGGGTTCTTTCTTGATGGGGAGGATGCCCAGCAACCGGCGATGTTTGGAACTATTTCTACAAAAGCAGCTAAACAAGCTTTTGCGGCTGAAAGTGCTGTAAGTAAGCCGAGAGAAGAAACAAATAATCCTAATGACGGAACCTTAAAAGACGGTCAGGGGAAGATAGTAACCGACTCTCAAGGGGAGCCAGTTAGAGCAGGTACACCAAAAATAGAAGGTTGGGAGTTAGGAAAAACTTCAGAAAAATATGAGTCTGGGGGCAAAGGACCTGGTGTAATAAATGATTATAACGGCGCCGCGGAAGGCGACTTAGGGGGTGCTTCTTACGGTACCTACCAGCTAGCTTCCTTTTTACCTGAAATGAGAAAAAACGGTAAAGCTAGACCCTCCTCTAAAAATTCACCAGTTGAACAATTTATAAAAAATAGTAAATTTAAAGATAAATTCGACGGGCTTACCCCTGCTACTCCAGCTTTTGATAACAAGTGGAAAGAAGTTGCATCACAAAATTCAAAAGATTTTAAAGATGATCAACACGATTACATACAACGTAAATATTACAATGTAATGATAGCTAACCTACAGCGTGCTGGTTTAGATTTAACCAAATATGGACCGGGAGTGCAAGATCTAGTCTGGTCGACTGCAGTACAGTTCGGTCCAGCTCGTGTTTCAATATTTACTGATCCTTTAAAAAATAAGAGCGAGTTGTCGGAAAAAGATATTATTAATTTAGTTAGTGATTATAAAATTGCAAAGGTAGAAGATCTGTTTAAATCCAGTTCACCGGATATAAGAGCAGGTGTTAAAAAACGTTATGAAACAGAAAAAAAAGATTTACTCGGGTTGGTTAAGTCATGATTGATATTCTTTCCGCTCAAATTAAAGGTGTTATTGAAAATTCTGTTTTTAATCAAGTAAACGGTCTAGGTTTAGGTGTTTCTAATCCTATTCTTAGAGCTATATCTTCGAGAGCTGCAGAAGAACTATCTGTTATAGTTGCTCAATCAGTAAATTTAGGTACCAATAGACAGATTAATACTATACCTCAAAATCTTATTGGACCTAAAAACCCGGTAAATCTTACCACGGGTAATTTAGGTAGTACAGGTGTAGCAGGTAACCTTGGTAACCTTCTTAATACTCAATTAAATTTACAGCTGACCGATAAATTAGTTACTATAATAGAAAGAGAATTAAAACTTTCTCTTCCCGCGGATAAACGAGGTATAATTAATTTTTCCGCCGTAGCAGCTACTTTAACCCAAGTACTAACCCCTACAGTAAGCAGCTCTATAGATACTGTTTTAAATGGTGTAACTGGGGCTATTTTTAGCAGAAATCAATCTACACCATTAACCCTGCCTAACGCTTCTAGTCTGTTTAGTTCTTTTTTGGGTGGGAGATCAGGATTATCTTTTAATCAATTACAAGGTCAAATTACTAGACAATATTCTCAGTCCACAGCTACAAAGTATCTTGGTCAGGCAAAAACTTTTAATATAAACAATTCTCTTAACCAAGAAAAATTAGTTTCTTTAAAACAAGGTTTTATCGATCCTGAAGCTAATTACCCTACAAAAGAATACGCAGGGTTATCTGAGACAAATAAACTAGCTCAAGGGGATGTCAAAGGTACTATAGTTCAATCAAAGAATTTAAATCGAATGATTGGAGCTAAACTTCCGGGAGGAGAATCCTGGGAGCAACCTGAATCTCCTTACAAAGGGGAATACCCTTACAATAAGGTCACACAAACAGAAGGTGGCCATATTTTAGAAATGGACGATACACCAGGTGCAGAAAGAATTCATTTATATCATAAATCTGGAACTTTCGTAGAAATAGATGTAAACGGCTCAGTTGTGATGCGTACTAAGGGTTCAAAATATGAAATAATTGATCGCAACGGTAAGATAGCTATAACTGGAAGTGCCGATATCTCTGTAAATGGTGCTTGTAATATTTTTGTAGGCAATGATGCAAATATAGAAGTTGAGGGCGATACCAATATAATTTGTCATAACGATATTACCGCTCAAGCCGGTGGAACATTTAACTTGTCAGCTGTTGAAGAATTTAATATTTCTTCAGGTAATGTAAATATAGAAGCTTATAATGCTATGAATGTAAAGTCTAACGTTGCACTTATAGTAAGTACAACAAAAGATTTGTCGTTTCGTTCAAACACTAATGCATATTTGCAAGCTACAACATTATTTCAAAATACTACCAACAGCTATCATCAAACTATAGCAAGTATATATGAAAAACTCGGTGGTTCGAAATTTACTCAAACTGTAGGCGCAGTTAACTATCAAATAGGTGAAAATTTTAATGCTGACACCGGAGGAGAAATATATCTCAACTCTGGTAACGCTGTTGACTCTAAGGACAGTAAATCTGCTAATGTTGCTGGACCATCAAATATAGGTATTATTTCTGGCAGAAGAGATGTTACTGATAATTCTATTGATGATCCTGTAACTTTAACACTTGCTGACCCATATGCTTTAAAATTAGAAGAAGAGCCCGCTGCATCTGGGGAATATTCTGCTCATAAGGATCTGATACTTACATCAGGGTTTGCTACTGCAGAAGAATTTGATACTGAACCAATATCTATTGAAACATTTAATGAATCTAGCACACAAAGTGAATTAATAACTCCATCAGAAGATATTAAGAAATTTACTGATCTCCCGGGTAATTTTAATTTATCACCTAATTTTACAGTAGAGATGCTTTCCTCTAAAGCTGCGCTTACAAAGAATTTTATTGAAGAAGATCCTCAAGGTCTTAAATTTGGTGAGATAATTTACAATCTTGCTTCTGTTTCTTTAAATATTTTAGAACCAGCATATAACATTTATCCTAAACTATTCGTAGCATCCGGATATAGATCAATCACGGCAAGCTCAAAGAATTCTTCCCATCCTTTAGGTAAATGTGTTGATATACAGTTTCAGGGTGCAACGAAAGATGACTATTATATCTTTGCTAAAGAACTAGTTAAAGTTTTAAATTATGATCAGTTGATTCTCCATTATTGTAACTATACTAACAACCCATGGATTCATATTTCCTTTGATGGTTCTAATAATAGAAAAGAAGTATTAACGTTTTGGAATAATAAGAAATTTTCTAGCGGATTGGCAAAGTTAGTGTAATGACAATTTTAGGTGCATCCATCAGTGGCGGTTTTTCGGATCCAGAACTATTTGGAACTGAGCCCCCTGGTACAAATTTAAATGCGGTATATGAGTATAGTGATTTTGTAGATAAAATAACCGTTACGTTAATTAATGAAGATCCTTTGTTACCCCCGTATACTAGACTGGATAATCTAAGAGCTAATGTTTCTGTTAATGGGACTCCCATCACTCTAGGAGAAATATCTGCTAATGGAAATGTAGTGTTGAATATAACTTACAATTCCCCTAATACTAACTCTGTTAGTGGGTTGTTCGTTACAACGACTATAGAAAGCTCCAATACTATAGGTAACATTTATATTACAGGCAACATACAAAATGCTTTTCCGGACAAGTACTGGGAATATAAAGATTTTGTAAGTAAAGAAAGCATAGTTGTTGACTCTACATTTGATATTCCAGATAGCGATGTAGGCATTTATACCTATAAACCCTCTTTCATGCGGTATATTAATATTGAATTTAATGTAGTTGCAGGGTTTAATTCTGGGACTGTATCTAAAACTATTCTTAAAAAAGTTTATAATGATTGGGATATAAATAGAATAGCCCTTATTTCCCAGGTAACAAGAGAAGAAAGTTATCGATCCAATAATTACCCGAAGGGGGGAATTTAATGGCAGCTGCATCTAGAAGAGGGGATATGAGTGCCGGGCACGGTTGCTTCCCGCCTACTGCATGTGTAGATGCTTTAGCATCAAAAACATATATTAATGGTATTCTTGCACAAAAGCTAGGTTCAAAATTTAATACTCATCGTTGTGGTAAAACCGTTCATCCTACATCAGCAAGAACGACCTCATCAGGTTCTAGCAAGGTTTTTATAGAAGGATCACCTGCGATTAGAATAGGAGACCCCATAACTTGTGGGGATACAGTAGCGCAAGGTTCCCCTAACGTTCAAATTGGTGGATAAATAATTAAATGTCAACCATTAATAGAAAAACAAGACAGTTCACGGATATAAATTTGTTATTTTCAATACATCCGTCAACTGCTGATATCACTAAAAAAACAGACGAAGAGGCTGTTAAGGCTTCTATACGTAATTTAATTCAGACAAAAAATTATGAAAGACCTTTTCACCCGGAAATTGGATGTCAGGTTTTCAGCCTATTGTTTGAAAATTTTACCCCTATTACAAAACAGGTAATGAAAAAAACGATTTTTGATGTTATTGATAAATTTGAACCCAGAGCTCAAATAATAGATGTAATAATTAGAGACAGGCAGGATAATAATTCTATAGATATTGACATTATTTTTAAACTTCTTAATTCCGAGAAGCCCGTTACCCTAAGAACCGCAATTTCACGAGTAAGATAATGGCCAACCTTAGAATATCAGAGTTAGATTTTGACACTATCAAAACTAACCTAAAAACCTATTTACAATCTCAAAACGAATTTTCCGATTACGATTTTGAAGGTTCGGGTCTTTCTATTCTAATTGACCTATTAGCATATAACACCCACTATAACGCATATCTTGCTAATATGTTAGCAAATGAAATGTTTTTAGATTCAGCGGTAAAAAGATCCTCAGTTGTTTCTATTGCCAAGCATTTAGGATATACGCCGCGGTCAGTAACGGGTTCAAAAGCATTTCTTAATATTGTAGTGAATAATCCTACCGGTACACCGGCAACTCTAACTATGGATAGATATACTTCTTTTACTTCGTTAATAAACGGTACATCATATACGTTTTTAACAACAGAGCCTTATACTATTCAACCGTCTGGAGGGATATACTCTTTTTCCAATATTCCTGTTAAAGAAGGAAAAATACTTGAATATTTTTATACTGTTGTTACACCAGGACCAGATGAAAAATATGAAATACCCAACTCTGCAGTAGATACGTCTACTATGTTAGTAACGGTTCAAAATTCCTCAACGGATAATTCTACAATAACTTATACGTTAGCAACTGATATAACTACAATCACCGACGTATCTACCGTTTATTTTTTAGAAGAAAATCCGTTAGGAAATTTTCAGATTTATTTTGGAGATGGGATATTAGGTAAGAAACTAACTGCTGGTAATATTATAAAAATTCAATATCTTACAAGTTCTGGATCAATATCTAACGTTTCGGGTAATATTTCTCAAAGCTTTACTGCTGATAATACTATTGGTGGTTCAAGTAATATAGTTGTAACAACCGTTTCAAATTCTACCGGGGGCACAGAAAGAGAACCTATTTCATCAATTAAATTTAATGCTCCTAGATCAAATATAGCTAAGAGCAGAGCGGTGACTAAAGCTGATTATTCTTCTATAATCAAAGCTCAATACTCTTCGGTAGAATCAATATCAGTGTGGGGTGGAGAAGAGAACGATCCTCCAGTATACGGTAAAGTTTTAATTTCTCTAAAACCCTATGCAGGTTTCTTTATTGATGATATAACTAAGACAAATATTAAAAATACTATACTTAAAGATAGAAACGTACTTACTGTTTTTCCGGAATTCGTTGACCCAGATTATATCTATGTTAACCTGACAGCTAACGTAAACTATAATAAAAATATAACGACTCTTAATCAATCTCAAATAAGTAATTTAATAAGACAACAAATTAATACCTATTTTAATCAAAATTTACAACAGTTTGAAAAACCTTTTTATTATTCTCAATTAATTGAAGCTCTTAATAATGTAAATGATTCGGTTTTATCTGTTTTATTAAATATAAAAGTACAAAAACGTTTAGTCCCTATACTAAATGTTCAAAATGCTTATATTAATGAAAATGTTTTAAGGTTTAATAACAAATTAGAACCAGGTAATATCGAATCTACTAGATTTTTTATTGTAAGAAACGGTACTACAATAACCACCAGAATACATGATGTACCTGATATAATGCCTCCTGATAGTAACGGAACAGGTACTTTAAGAATTTATAATGTTGCTGATAATACCGATCTAGGTGCTATAGGAACGGTCAATTATTCCTCCGGGATAATGTCTATTACTGGGATAACACCTGTAGGCTATCCTGCCAATCAGTTTGAAATAATTATTACTGCTAGTGCTCAAGAAGACAGCTACAATATTTCTTCAGCGCGCAATCAAATTATTGTTGTTGATGACAGTACAGAAAACCCATCTTCTAGTCGATTGCCTGGAATTACAATTAATGTAACTGCAGTATAATGACAAATAGAATTAAAGAAAAAATATCAACTTTAGTTTCATCACAACTGCCGGAATTTGTCCGGAGTGATTACACTACTTTTGTTACTTTTTTGGAAGCATACTATGAATTTCTTGAACAAGATCAGAATGCTCAAGAACTTATTCAAAATGCAAGATCTTATAGTGATATTGACAGAACTGTCAATAGTTTTGTAGAATATTTTTTAAAGCAATTTTCTAATGACATTCCTAGATCGGTACTAGCTGATAAAAAGTCTTTAGTTAAACGAATAAAAGATCTTTACGAAAATAAAGGTAACGAAAAGTCATATAAGTTACTTTTTAGAATTTTATTTAACAAACCTGTTGAAGTATTTTACCCATCCACGCAAATATTAAAAGCATCAGATGGTAAATGGGTTCAAGAAACTTCTATATTTTTGCAAACTGTTGTAGGTAATCCTAATTTAGCTGTAGGAAAAAATGTTGAGGTAATCTCTCCTTCTTCAAAGTACCCGTTATTTGTTCAGAAAAAAAGAATAGCGTCCAACTATCAAGGTATTATCCCTAATACATTTGAATTTATTATTAATAATAATAAAAATATTCCTATAAATGTAGGTGATTTTGTTGAAGTATATGGTTTTAAAGGTGTGGTTATAGGAGTACCGGCTGCAGCTACCATAATACAAAAAGGCTCGGGGTTTAAGGTTGGTGATATTTTACCTCTTACATCAGGTCTAGGTATAGGGGCGAAATTAAAAGTAACTAAAGTAGATGGAAACGGTGGTGTACTTAACGTTCAACTTCTAAGTTTTGGTGCAGGCTACGCCGGGGATTTCTATAATTTTTTCTCTGCCGAAACAAATTCAGTTTCTAATACTTCATTTACTTTTGGAGGCGGGGTTGCAACTTTAAGAGATTCACTTTCAGGTTTTGTTGAGAGAGGATCTATAACTAAACCGTCATACTCAGCAAGCAATTATTTTGCTGAAGATTATGATGGTTCTTTAATTTCAGAATTTTTTAATAGTACCTCTTTGACTTCATCGACAGGGAGACAGTCAGGTTCTATATCAGCATCTTCAGGGTTACCTTCCGATTGTGCGGTTTATATAAGAATAGGGTCAAAAGCTTTTTACCCTGGTCATTACCAAAATAATGATGGATTTTTAAGTGATGATATATTTCTTGAAGATGGAGTATACTATCAGCCATTTACTTATGTAATAAAAGTAGAAGAGACTATTGAAAATTATCGAAAAGCTGTGCTCGATATATTGCATCCAGCAGGTACTAAATTATTAGGGGAGCTTACTTTAGATACCAACATAGATGTGAGCTCGACTATTACAGCAGCTATTCGCTACCTAGTCAGTCATTTTCAAGATGTTTCAGGTGTCTTAGATAGTGGCGACTCAAAACATATCTTTAAAAATCTAGCAAATAATTTTTCTACCAGTGAATTTATTGCTAAAGATATTACCAAGCCGCGATCCGATATTATTAATGAAATACTAGATAATACTGCGCTCTTATTATCTAAATCTTTATCAGATAGCACCTCTAATGCTGATTCAGACAATAAAGATTATGATAAACGGTTAGGTTTTGGAGAAGGGTTACCTTATTCACAAGCAGGTTATTTTGCTGAAGATTACACCGAAGTTGCTGGTTTTAATTTAATTGTTTTAGAGGATAATTATTTTGAAGCGGTATTAGGTCGATTGCTGGATAATAACTTTTCATTATCTGAAGTAGTTGAGATAGAGCATGTTATACCGTTACCAGAAATCTCATTATCAGTTGAAGATATAAGTCAAAACACTTTAGTTAATAAAAATTTAAATAACACAGCGAATATAATAGATACAGATATTCAAATCACTGGAGCGATTAATTACTTTATTAATTTTAGTACAGCTTCAGATACAAATGTGGTATCTTACTTGGATAAATATTCTGAAATAGAACAGATAGCAGACTCAGGAACTATTTTTGTAACTGATTATGCTGATTTTACTTACTTTGCCGATGATTATGTCGGTACTACGCTCTATACCTTTTAACAGGAGAATTAAATGAATTTCGTCAGCAATGATTTTACCGGGGTAATTAATTTAACTGGTGATCTAATTATTACAAAAACAGCAGAAGATGGTACACAAGAAATTTTTGAAAGAAAAAATCTAGTAGTCTCAACCGGAAAAACAAATATTGCAGCAAGAATGGCTGGTAATACCGTTGCAGTTATGAGTCACATGGCTGTAGGAACTGGTAATACATCTGCAGTGGTTGGGGATACAACCCTTGCAACTGAACTTGCTCGAGTAGCTTTGACAGTTCAAGGCGGTACACCATCATCTAATACAGTAACTTACTCTGCTGCGTTTCCGGCTGGTACCGGTACAGGTGCATTAGCTGAAGCAGGTGTTTTTAATGACCCGGCATCAGGTACTATGCTATGTAGAACGGTATTCCCTGTAATTAATAAACAGGCTGCAGATAGCATTACTATTACATGGGTAATTTCTATCACTTAATATGCCAGTTTCTACTTTAGTTAAGCCGCTTCTTCATAATAGTATTGCGGATGCAGTTTTTAGCGAAATAAGCTCTAGAACTGGGAGATACTATTATTTTTTAGGGTCTGCTATCGATTGGGTAGATCCTTTGAATCCCCCCACCCCTGTAGATTCATATAAGTACGAGCTTGATACTCGTGCAAATATTATTATTATAAAAGAAATACAATCCAATGATGTTTCATATATTATTGATAGAGTGGATTGGACATCTGGTACCGTTTATGATATGTACGATGATATTTACTCAACTCAATTGGTTGGTATAAACCTAGAACAGGGTGGAGTTAACTATAGCTCAAATACTACAGTTTCAATAAGCGGTGGGGGTGGTTCCGGTGCTTCAGCTAATGCATCGATTTCAAATGGTAAAGTAGTATCTATAACTCTTAATCAACCGGGTATTAATTACACTTCTAAGCCTAATGTTACAATAACAGATAGTTTTGGAAGTGGGGCTGTAGCTAATGCTGTTTTAGGTTATTCTTACACCGGAGAGTCTAACCTTCAAAATTCTTTATTTTATGTAATAACAGATGATTTTAACATATATAAATGTCTAGATAACAGTAGTAATAGCCCCTCTACTGTAAAACCTGTAGATGTAGGAGCTGATGCGTTTGTTACTGATGACGGGTACAAATGGAAGTTTTTAGGTAATGTGCCTGTTTCATTAAGAAATAAATTTTTAACTTCATCTCAAGTACCGGTAACAACTGCTCTAAATTCACAATTTTATTCCCGCGGTGAAATAAAAAATTTAATAATTAAAAACACCGGTAATAACTATAATTATGCAAGACTGGTAGTACAAGGAGATGGTTATTTAGAAGATGAACCATATATTGTTGTTCAAGCTAATATAATTTCCGGTGGTTCTGGGTACACTACAGCAAACATAATTATCGATCCACCAGTAGAAGGTGCTATAGATTGGGAAAGTCTAGTTCAGTATAATCAGGGTGAATTATTACAGCATGAAAATAACATATATGAAGTAATTTTAGGGGGAACTACGGCGAGTTACCCCCCGGTTCATACCAAAGGTATATATTCAAATGGAACCGTAGCATTAAAGTATCGAGGTACACAAATTACTGCTAATGCAAACGTGTCTGGGGGATCTATAATATCTCTAGATAATTTAAATGGTATGGTAAAAGAAGTAGTAATTACAAATAATGGCGCAGGGTATATTCAGGCTCCAAGTATAAATTTTTCAGGAGACGGGTCAAATGTTTCCGCATACTGTACTCTGTCAGGTAATACTATTAATAGAATTTATTTTATAGATTATGGAAAAAACTATTCCACTGCTCCTACAGTTACTTTTGGAGAGCAGTGGCAGGCTAATACTACATACACTTTAAATAGTCAAATATTTTATAATGCTCGACTTTACACAGTGACAACTGCTGGTACAACTAATACCACGGCTCCTACCCATGTTACCGGTACTCGATTACTAGGTACAGCTAATCTAACTTATGCTGGTGTACAAGCAACTGGTTATTCAGTTTTAAAATACGGGTCCGGGTATACAAAAGCGCCCTCCGTATCGGTTAACGGGGTCAGTCTATCTGCAGCTAATATTAAATTTGAAGCGGAGAAAACCGAAGCTATTCTTTACCCTTATATAGAAGATGGTAAGATTATTAATGTAATTATTGAAAACGGGGGTACCGGATATACTTACGCAACTATAACTACCGTAGGTGATGGAACTAATGCGGAATTTTTGGTTAATTTATCTCAAGGGGATTTAGATACAATACAATCAACTAGTGAGTTGCTTTCTGTTTCAGGGGCTATTCATGCTATAAAAGTTGTCTCAGGGGGGTATGACTATACTGGGGCTAATGTAACTATTTCCGGTGATGGGTCTGGAGCAACAGCAAATGCTACTATAGTGAATGGTAAAATAACTAAAGTAAATGTTTTAAGTGAAGGTTCTGGTTATACTAAAGCCAATGTTTCTATTTCAGGCACTGGTAATGGTGCGACAGCCCGTGCAATAATTTCTCCCATAGGAGGGCACGGCAGGGACCCTATATCAGAACTTTATGCTAAGAAACTTGCTTTTTATTCAAATATTAATAGAGAAAAAAACCAAGGGTTTGACGTTACAAATGATTACAGACAGTTTGGAATTATTAAAAATATTAGAAACTATTTAAATAACAAATACTATGCAGGTTTGACCGGGTCTGCTTGCTGGTTAGTGAGCGGTAATGTAGATATAAATTTATTCACACCTGATACAGTTATTTCATCAGAAGGTAAAAAATATATAATAATTGCTTCTGATAACAACGGTATTTTAATAAGCTCTATTGACGGTAATACTAATCCTCCAAGTACAGGGGTCTATACCCACCCACAAGGTACTACTTTTACATCAACAGGAATTGTTGAGCCAGACGTAGATAAATACTCTGGTGAACTTTTATTTATTGATAATCGACAAGCATTTACATCTACTGAAGATCAAGCAGTATCTATTAAGACAGTATTTAATTACTAAGGTAAAATATGGCAATTGATTTTAATACAGCACCGTATTACGATGATTTTGAAGAATCAAGTAATTATTATCGCATTCTGTTCAAACCAGGAAGGGCTGTACAGGCAAGAGAACTAACCCAGCTTCAATCTATTTTGCAAAATCAAATTGAACAGATGGGTAGGAACGTATTTAAAGATGGTTCCCTTATCACCGGGGGCAAGTCTTTTTTGAGTACTGGTTCGTATATTAAAGTACAGGAAACCTCAGATATTAGTATTTTTGAAGGAAAAACCGTTATAGGTGCAATATCTGGCGCTAAAGCTATTGTTAGAAAAATAACACCCCTGCAATCTATAAATTCTGTTTCTTATCCCGCTGCTTTGCATTTAGTTTATATTTCAGGAAAATTCTCTGAAGGGGAAACTATTACTATTGATGGCACTACAACATCAGTAACAGCTATTGCATCTCCTTCAGTATATACTGGTCAAACTTTATTTTATAGTATAGATACTGGGGTATTTTTTACCAAAGGTCATTTTGTCTATTGTCCACAACAAACGGTAGTCGTATCCCCAACTTTTAAATTTCAGCCTTCAGCCAGAATTGGTTTAAAAATTTCTGAGGGTATTAAAACATCAGAAGATGACTCTACTCTATTAGATCCGGCGGTTGGTACCAACAATTATTTTGCACCAGGGGCAGATCGTTATTATATTGATTTAACCTTAGACACTATTGAATATGATGCTACTATTGAAGATTCAGATACTACAGTTATAGAAGAGTTTATAGAAATTTGTAATGTAAGACGTGGTGAAATCTCGTCAATAAATGCTGTAACTCAATTTAATGAAATAGAAAACGCGCTAGCTAGAAGAACTTATGATGAGTCTGGAGACTATACTATCAGACCTTTCGTTGCAAAATTAAAAGATCATTTGTTTGGTAATCCAGAATTGCTAACTATGGAAGTTTCTCCTGGAAAAGCCTACGTAAGAGGGTTTGAATTTGAAACCATATCTCCTTCGTATATTTCTCTAGGGAGAGCAAGAGATGTAGATACCAAGAATGGATATTCTTTATCTTTAGATTACGGGAGCTATATTACCGTATCTAATGTTCGTGGGTTTTTTAATTTTACTAACGCACAAGAAGTTGTACTACACCGTGTTTCGGATAATTTAGCTAATGCTGCTACTTCTCAATCTTACTATGAAACTTCTGTAGGAAACGCAAGAGTGCGGTATGTAGAATATGAAAATAGCAACATCTATAATCTATATTTATTTGATGTGCGTCTTAATTCTGGTAATACATTCAGTGAAACAAGATCTCTTACTGTTGCCAACCTTACATCATCTGCTGTTGTAAGTAGTTGTAATGTTTATGGTAATACTGTAATTACATACGGTGTGGATGATACGTTTTTATTCCGCGTACCTCAAGAAAATATTAAAACTTATGCGAACGTTAATGGCGCAGGCTCGGGTGTTACTGATACTACTTATCAAGCCGCTCGTAATTTTTCAAGCATAAATTTTGCTCCTGGTACTGGTGCTTATTCAGGTAATTCAGTAGCTACTATTTCTGTAACGGGAAATGACAGTTTTCTCGGTTCTGGAATTTTATCTGATATTTCAATTAAAGATCGATTCTATGCTGTTGTAACGGCTGTAAGCGGTGGGGCTACTCATCCTGCTGTGGGTCAGGTGTTAGATTTTTCCGGAGCAAACGGTGAGATTGAAATTTCTGGACAAAATGCTTTATTAAGATATAAATCTGGCAATACATTTAGTGCTAACGTAATTACAATTATCTCATCTTCTCAAGCTACTTCAAAAGTAAAAACTTTAACTTCAGCTAACGTAGAATGGCTAGCTGCCAACGGTAATGCTTATATTAATCTTTTCCGTTCAGATATCTATGATATTGTAAGTATTCAAGATGCTACAGGTAACAATTTTCTTTCCGCTTATCAGCTCGATAACGGTCAAAGAGATGATTATTATGATCATGGTAATTTAATACTTAGAGCCGATGCTATCGGCCCGGTTTTAGGGAATACTAATCCTAATGTTGTAGTACAATTTAGATATTTTGATCATTCTGGATCCGGATATTTTGATGCAGATTCTTATACTAAGGGCGGGTTAGATTGGGGTGATATTCCTACCTTTAACCGAACAAAAGGTAATCCTGTTAGATTATCTGACGTGATTGATTTTAGACCGGTTCGAGCTCCTTTTAGTTCCGAATTTTTAGCTGGCAGATCACCTAAACCAGGAGCAATTTTTACTGCTGATTTTGAATATTATTTACCTAGAAGAGATAAATTAGTTCTTACTAAAGAGCGCAAGCTTGCAATAGTAAAAGGAGTTCCATCTCAATCTCCCTCTTTACCGGCTGATTTAGTTGATTCGATGACGCTGTATACGCTTGACATACCTCCCTACACTTCTAAACCTGGGGATGTAAAGCTTACTTATGTAGATAATAAACGGTATACCATGCGTGATATTGGTAAAATAGACAAACGTGTTGGTCGACTAGAATATTATACCGCATTAAGTTTACTTGAAAAAATCGCAGCAGATGAAAAGATACCATCTGCTATTCCTGGTATAGATAGATTTAAAAATGGTATTTTAGTAGATTCTTTTGCGGGGCATTCAGTTACCGACGTTAATAACGGTGATGTTAAATGTTCGATTGATTTTGAGAATAGAATTTTAAGACCCCGTTTTGTTTCTGAATCTTATCTTTACTCTGTAAACACAGTAGAGTCTATTGACTATAGGAAAGCTTTTGATATTCTTACAATGGATTATACTGAAGAGCCATTTATTTCTCAAACTAAAGCTACTAATACCGTTTCACTAGTACCGTTCGAAGTTTTTACTTGGAACGGTACCATGACTCTTACTCCTTCGACCGACATATGGGCTGATACTGTTACCAATCCAGCGGTAACAGTTAATTTAAATGGGGAAAATGACGCATTTACACAAATAACCCTAGATTCAACAGGGCTTACTCCATGGGGTACGCGTTGGAATGATTGGCAATCGGTATTTAGGGGATTAACAGATGTTAATGTAGATGTTCAATCGTCAACTTTTGTTGATAACAAGGTATCTGTTGATGAAGCAGGTACTATTTCCGTAACTCCTACTGCTAGAACTGAAACCACAACTTCGGTTACTAAAACTTATGAGGAGTCTTTTGCAAGATCGGGCTTACAATTTAACTCTAAAGCAAAAACTATTACTGCCAGGCTCGGTGAAAAAGTAATTGATTCTTCTATTATTCCTTATATTAGATCAAGAACAATTAACTTTGTAGCTAAAAATTTAAAACCAGACACACCTTTGTTTGCAACTTTTGATGGGTATGAAGTTACATCTTATTGTACACCGGGGGTGTATGTTAAGCTAGCTGGAAATATAGCTGGAAATATTTCAACTCTCACTGTTTCATCTGGTGGGACTACTCGAAGTCAAGGTTCCGTTATATTTCAAAAAGGTAACGTTTTATATTTAAACCCGAGTATACAATTGAACTTACCTGAAGTAGGTAATGTAGCAACACTGGTTTCTGCAACAACTACTACTACCGCAAATATTATAGATGTAGAAACATATACTAATCTAATTACCAATTCTTCAGGGGATATTGCGGGTACTTTTAGAATACCCAACGATGATAATCTAAAATTTAATTTAGGTGAACGCGCGTTTAGATTAGCTGATAGCTTGGATAAAAGGTTTATCACAACAGTAGCAGAAACAAAATATTTGGCGTATGGTCTTTCTCAAACTAAAGAAGATACTATTCTTGCTACTAGAATGAATTTAGTATCTATAGACCCATTATTAGAAGTTAGAAAAAGCGGTGCTTCTACTTCAACCAGTCAAAGCTTTAATCAAGGCGTTTCTACTGTAGGTACATCTAATCAAGGGCAGATTGTTACTAATATAACAAATATTACTAATGAAATACAAAATATTACTAATAATGTAGTAAATAATATTACAAATAATATTATTAATACACCTCCTGCAGTAGACGAAAATGTACAGACATTATTCTGTGGTGAAACTGTAAAGACTACTGGTAAAAATGGCGTTCATCACTTTAAAATAAACTTAGGATCAGGTGTCGGCCCGGCTAATGTAATTTGTAAAACCGGTACCATACCAGACAGATTTACACTCAATTATAATGGACAAGAAATAACTTCTGGATTCCAAACTAGTACTAATAGCAATAATGATATTTCTAATTTTAATCAGAGATTAAAAAACTTAGGGTACCCTGAAATCACTCGAAAAAATGTGGGTAGCTATAAATTAGAATTTGTTAAACAAAATGCTGGTGTTGAATATGCATATTTAACTGTTGACGCTCCCCTGAAAGGTACAGGGTGGAATATTGAAGTTAAATGCCCATCTGGTACTGCAAATCCGGCTCCTGGTAATCTATCTCTTTCTCTTACAGACACCATAATAGCTTTAGTTGATACCGATACAGGGAGACAAGGCTGGGCAGATACCATTCTCACACAAACTGCAGCTACTGATATAGGAATTAGAGGAACAATTACTAATACCTCTAATAACAGCAGATGGACAAAAGATGGTATTGATAAAACAGTATATATTACTAGTATAAGTCTAGATAAAACTGACCTATTGCTTGATGAAGGAACCTTAACCGTTGTTACAACTGGAACCGGGCAAGGTTTATATAACGGGCAATATCCAAATAAAACTAATAGAACTTATAATAATACCCCTCTCCCTGTTCTTTTACAACCAGGAGAAGAAGCAACATTTACAATTAGAGTTCAAAAAGGTGCTACAAATCGTATATCCGGTTCAGTAAAAGTTTTAGTAACTGCTGTGGGCCCGGGTGCGGGGGGTACTCAAACTGTTTCAGTAAATGTGCCTGTGGTTGAATTTACTACTACTGGGCCCCCTCAATATGTTCATCAAGACCCTCTTGCACAAACTTTCTTTGTTAATGAGAGGACATTTCCAAACGGGCTATTTATTTCATCTGTAGATCTTTGGTTCTACGAAAAAGATAATATACTCCCTGTTTCCTTAGAATTAAGACCCGTAGTTAACGGTTATCCTAGCTCAACAGAATTGATACCTTTCGCGTATAAAGTATTAGATTCTCAAGATATTATAACTTCAACTACTTTTGAAAAAGACAAGTATACAAGATTTTCATTCCCAGCACCGGTTTATTTACCTAGTGGGCAGTATTCTATGGTGTTGAGAGGAAATTCTAAAAAATATAAAGTTTATTCAGCTATACTTGGAGAATTTAGACTAGATGAGCCTGATATTAGAGTATCTGAACAACCATATATTGGTTCATTATTTAAATCTCAAAACGCGTCTACTTGGACAGCAGAACAATTAGAAGACTTGACTGTTAGATTTAATAAGTGTAAATTTAGTACTGATAACCCTACCGTTGTAACCTTGAACGCAGTCGCACCGTCAAATAATGTTGAGTACGATGTGTTCTTTACAACTGGTGAAACGGTTGAATTTGCAGATACTGCTATCACATATGCATATCGAGGAACAAGTGAAGCTACTGGTATTGTTGACGGTTCGTATAGAAGATACTTGCTAGGCTCAAATCTACCATTAGAAGAGCGCAAAATAGTTAAAGCTAACACCGGTGACACACTTAAATTTAATGCGGTTCTTCAAACCTCAGATTCTTCAATTACACCGGTGCTGGACCTAGAACGCCTAAGTTCAGTACTTATTCGTAATATCATTAATAATGATTCTACTGGGGAAGATAGCTATTCAGGTGGTAATGCTTTAGCTAAATATATAACTAGAAGAGTAACTCTTAATCCTGGTTTCGAAGCTCAAGATCTAAAAGTTTATTTAAACGCTTATTGTCCAGGGCCATCGAGTATTAAAGTATATTATAAGGTTAATGCTCCAGGAACAATTCAGTTTGATGCAGAGAATAAATACGTAGAGATGGCTGTAACAGGTGTAAGCGGAGATACAAAAGCTGGTTTTGCTGAATATACATTTGAAAATTCTACAGATACTTGTTTACCTGACGGGGCTCGTTTTAATACATTTACAATTAAAGTTGTAATGTTATCGTCAGATACTACTCAAGTTCCAATTATCAGAGATCTTAGAGTGTTAGCGTTAGATGGATGACACTAAATTTTTGCCTGTAATAGATAACAAAGATTTAGTTAGAGATACTGAATCTAAGGCGTTGCTTTTTACTAATAGAAATAAGTTAGAAGAGCACAGACAAAAAATATTGTTTTTTTCAAAATTATCAAGTCAGACCGAAGAAATAGAAAATATTAAAAGTGATATTAAAGAAATTAAAAACCTTCTTTATACTCTTTTAAATAATAAATAAATAATTAAAGCTCAATGTAGAGAGACCACACATGGCAACATTAGTTCTTAGAACAGTTAAAGGTACCCCGTTAACTAACACGGAGGTGGATGGAAATTTTGCAAATTTAAATTCCGATATCGGATTCGTATTTACCCGTGCAAATACTATCAATTCGAGCGTTGGTGTTCTTTCTAATTTAGCTACTACTGAAAAATCTAATCTAGTTGCTGCAATTAATGAGGTGGCTTCTGAGTCTACATCTAATGTTGCTATTACTGCAGGCACTGTTTCCGGTGTTGTAATTAGTAATTCAACATGGTCTGGTAATACAATAGCTATTGCTCAAGGAGGAACAGGGCAAACAACCAGAGCAGCAGCTATTAATGCCCTATTACCCTCTCAAACATCTAATACTAATTATTTTTTAAGAACCGATGGTAGCGATCTAACCTGGGCCCAGGCTGCTATTACTATAACTGATGATACGACAACAAATTCAACATTCTATATTCCTCTAACAACTGCATCAACTGGAACCATTACCACTGCTAACGTTTCTACCACCAAATTATTTTTTAATCCTAGCACAGGATTGCTATCTTCTACTGACTATAATTCAACTTCTGATATTTTATTAAAAGAAAACATAACTTCTATAGAAAATCCTCTTGAAACAATTTCAAAATTAAATGGAATTAAATTTAATTGGAAAGATTCCGGTAGCGAAGCCTTCGGTTTATCAGCTCAAGAAGTAGAAAAAATTATACCAGAAATTGTTAGAACTAACCCTAGTGGTTACAAAGGTATTAATTACCTAAATATTATAGCTTTCTTAGTAGAAGCAATAAAAGATTTAAAATCACAAGTACAAGAGCTTAAAAACAATAAATAATAAATTAAAAAGCTGAGTTCTTAAGGAGCGAAGATGGCAATCAAAATAGGCGGAATAACCGTCATCGACGACAGTCGTAATCTATGTAATGCTGCAAATGTTAATGCAACTTCAATTTGCGCAACTAATTTTTATGGAAGCGGTGCAGGTCTTACTGGGCTAGCTACAGCAGGTGGGGGAGAACTAGTATGTGGTACCACCAGATACACTCTCACTAGTAGTAATCAACGTAGCGTTTCAATTTGTCTTACATCCACACCTTCCTCGGGGGATATAACCCTACCTAACGCAACTACACTGTCAAAAGGTTCACCGACCTTTACAATTAAAAATGTAAATTGTGCAACATCTATGGTTATAAGGGATGCAAATAGTTGCATATTAGCGGTTGCTCCTGCATGTTCAACTGTCCAGTTATCGTTATACGATAACTCCTTCTGTCAAGGTAGGTGGCAAGTCGGCTCTTTTACTTCTCAAGCCCAGATTGTTGATGTTACCTGTGCAAGTTATGGTAATCCTTTCTCTTGTTATTGTTATTATGTAGACGAAAATTGCAATTGGCATGGTATCTTTTTTAACCCTAATTGCTGCTGTATTTGTTATAGAGCAGTAAAGAAATCTGCTTCAGGCTTCACAGTTAACAGTAATACATTTACTATACCAGCCACATATTCAACAATTCCTTTTACCATATACTGTGCTTGTTGTAAAGGTGGTTGGATCCTTATACAAGGCTCTAGTTGCCATACCGGGGGTGGTACTTTAGGATGTAACGCTGTATACTACATAGTAACCAATTGTGACGGTACGTATAGTAGTGCTCCATTCTATGACTGCACAAAACAATGTTGTTATGTTGCTCTGGGTTGTAACTCTTCTTGTGGGGAATGGTGGTCAGGTTATAATGGTATATGCCATTTTTTAAATAAGTGGGTGGTAAATTATGATACCATTATGAATAACACCACGGATACCTGGTTCTCTACTCGCATTCATTGTTATAATAATCAAACTACGGGTGTCCCAACTATTTGTCAGGCTCTTTATAGAGGAGGAGCTTACCCTTCCGGTTCATGTAGACTTTGTAGTGCTAGTTTTGGTTGGCAATCACTTTGCTATGATGAAGGATATTTTTTCAATAGAACATATGGTTATACGCAGGATGGTACTAATAGGGTAGCAGATTATTTCTGCTTCTGTAATAATGGAAATGTCTGTTACTACTGTTTGTGTGGTGCAAACGCTGCAGCTTTGAGTACATTTACTGACTACATGATTACCTATATTACATGTGCACATAGAATAGGGTGTGGTGTAAATGCTAGACCACTAGTAACTATAACTAAATTTAACCCTGGCCAGGATGGTTTCCAAAACCAGATGGCATTTTCAGCTAATATTTGTGGTACTACTGCACTCTCAGGTTGCTTATTCTGCCCAACAGGTCTATGTTTTACTCATTCCGGTCAAGAAGGTAATCGTGGAAACGCAGTCTTTTATAGAGTATCCTGTGGATTATTTGCAATTTCAGATTGTGATTGCGTTACTCAATCATACAAAACAGGTTTCTCTTGGCTTGCAACTGTTTGCCCCCTAACCTTCTGTCCAACCGGTACTTGTTGCACATATGCTTATTATGATATGGTAAATCAAAATTGTTGGAGGGCGTTTAATTGCGGCTGTAAAATACCAGGTGATTATAATCAACAAGTATGTGATATGGATTGTGGATTTACTATTGCACCATTTGCCTTTAAACAATATCATCTTGTCTGTAATTCGTCCTGCTGTACTATTTACTGGTCACGTGGGTGTGTTATTGGTGACACCTGCTGGCACCTAGTAAGAATGGGTCATTGTACGGTAGCTGGTGCTTCTGCTTTAAATTGTGTTTGTAGATGGATTATATGTACCTCACCTCATGTCCCCGGTGCTACATCTTGTTCTTCATTTTATTGCATGGGTACTGCCGATTGTCTATGTTTATATACCTTAAGCGGTATTAGGTATAGATTCTGTGTTTCTGGAGGAGGTACATGGGCTACCAACTGCTGTATATCATATGATTGCTGTTTATGTTGTAATTATGGATGTACTAGTTCATGCCCTATTAATGCTTGCTATACCTTCTGCGCATGTGGGGGTGATAAAGGGGTAACATTTGGTTGTAATACCAATTGTGCAGTACACTATTATGATTTTGCTACATGGCCAGCTGTAATGGCTATAGCAGGATGTATTGATAATAAAACCAGATATTCTATTGCCTCATACGACAAAGAAACTTGTCGATTTATGTCGGTTTATAACTGTTGTTCAGCTAGTGGTGCTTTAGATACGGAAGTTGCTGTAGGTTCCTGGGATCCTAGCACATGTAGTCTTTCTTACCAAAAGGGTGTGCTTATATCTTCATTATCTTTTAATTGGGATACCCTTATACCGTGTACTTATTCAATACTTTATTCTTGTTCCAATGCTTCATTACTTTTTACTAGAACACTTGGAAAGGTAACATTACTATGATAATTACAGCTTTAGTCGATAATTCTAGAGTAATACAAAAAATAAAAACAGATAATACACCTTTTTTCATAGAGAAACCAGGTCAAGAAAATGTTTTAATTAATACTGAACATATGCCTGATGATTTAAAAGAAAGATATAATTATGCAATTCCGTTTCATTCTATGATGTCTAACACCGGCTTTGTTACTCCTCTCTTTGATTTAAAAGATACTGAAACAATAACGGAATTATTAAAGGATGAATTTATAATTTTACGTTCTATTCGTAATTTGAAATTATCCGAATCCGATTGGACACAACTTGGTGATGTGCAGTTTACTGAGGAAAAAAAACAAGAATGGTTAAATTATCGTCAAGCACTTAGAGATTTACCAGGTAATACACCAAATCCACATTTAGTCGTGTGGCCTGAAAAACCGCTTTAATATATAATAACGTTATTATTCGTTTTGTTGAAATATTGTAATAAGGAAAAAAAATGCGTAAAGTGATCGTTATTGACGGAGGCGCAGGCCGCGCCATCGCCGCAATCCCCTCCTTAGAAAAATACGTACGTAATCACCCAGATGAAGACGTACGTATTTTGGTTTTTGGTTGGGATAACTTATACTGGGGTAATACTCTCTTACAAGACATTACATATAGTGCCGACACAAAAGGTATCTTTGATAGTTTTATAAAAGATGCTGATGTTATTATATCTCCTGAACCATACCGCATACCTGGTTATTTTAATCAAAAATTAACTCTTGCTCAAGCTTTTGATAAAGAAATTAATAATACTGACGACCACTCAGATATAGGTCCTCCTAAACTTTATCTTAGTAAGGGTGAGGAAAAAAATGCTGCTAATATCATTGCTGACTGTAAGGCCCAGCAAAAAAAACAAAAAACTATAGTTATTCAGCCATATGGTCGTTCAGCTAGAGTTGATAGGGGAGATGTAATTGATGACAGTACCCGAGGGCTTGATTCTAGATCTTACCTTCAGCTAGTAAAGAAATTATCTACAAAGTATAATCTTATTTTATTTGCAGAAAAACAATTTCATATCCCAGAAGACACTTACACTCAAAAATTAGAAGCCGATCTTCGCATATGGTCAGCTATTATTGAGGGCTGTGATTATTTTGTAGGATGTGACTCTGTTGGACAGCATATAGCGCGTGCCTTCAATAAACCAGGTACCGTTATTCTTGGTTCTACTTTTGCAATTAATGTTACCTACCCGGACTGGTTTAATATAATAGAAAAAGATGATCTTCCTAAAAAATACTCCCCTATACGGCTTTGCGGTCTTGACTGTCACTTAGCTGACAGATATAATGATAAGTTGATGGATTTTTCAGAAAAAGAAATCGATCAAATCTTTATGGCAGTTGTTAATGATATAGAAAAAAAGGTTAAATAATGGCATATAATATTTTAGCGGTTAACCCTGGACATAATGGAGCCGCAGCATTACTATCAGATGGAGAAGTTGTTTATTATTTGGAAGAAGAGCGTCTTTCAAGGTTAAAATACGATGGTAACCCGTTCAGAGCAATTTTAGACATTGTTAGTAAATGGCATGTTGATGAGATTGTAATAGGTGGTACTTCAGGACAATTACCTCAGTTACCATGGACAGGAGAAGATCCTTACACAGCCCTAGTGCGTAAATTTTACCCCGATGTAAAATCGGTTAATCTAGGTAATGAACATCATCTCGGTCACGCAGCATGTGCGTTTTATAATTCAGGATTTGACAAAGCTATTATTTTAGTGGTTGATGGTGCGGGTTCATATCGGGTTGAACAGCTAGACGAGGAAGGGAAAGTAAAGGCAGAAGGATTTGAAACTGAGTCATTATGGGTAGGGAGTATAGAAACTCCCCATATATTTGATCTACTTTATAAAGTGTATGGAAATAACACTGGTATAAAGACGAGTAATGGTAGATTAGAATTTGATAATGCTGTTACGGTTACAAAAGCATATGAGGCTGTAAGCCACTATTTAGGTTTTGGTTTTATAGAAGCAGGTAAAACAATGGGATTGGCTCCTTATGGAAAAGAATCTTCTGAAATTCCACCTATGTTTGTAAGTAATAGAGGCTCAAAAGATATTTTTGTTCCTAGTTATCCTGCAGGCGCATTTATAGATACTGCACGATTCCCACATCTACAACAAAAAAATGATCCTAGAGAGTGGCATACGGACCCTAGTTCTCTTTCTGAAATAGAAAAAGATATTGCATGGCGGGTACAACAAGATACTCAACGTATTGTAGGTGACTACATTGATCTAGCAGTTAGATCCACAGGAATAAAAAAAGTCGCTATTGCTGGAGGTTATGGTTTAAATTGCGTAGCTAATTATTATTTCCGAAAACGTTTTCCGGATGTAGAATTTTATTGTGAACCTATCGCACACGATGGGGGTACAACAATAGGTTTGGCAAAAATGGCATGGTATCAAAATGAAGGAAGTAAAACCCTACCTACATCACCTCAAACTTCTATTTATTATGGGCCTACTTACTCCAAAGAGTCAGTTCAATCTGTTTTAGATAGTAATAAAGATAAAATAAAAATAAAAACAGTAACAACAGAAGATATAGCGAAATTAATCGAAGAAAAGAATATTGTAGCTCTTTACCAGGGAAGATCTGAAGCAGGGCCTCGAGCTCTTGGTAATAGATCTATACTTTATGACCCACGGGATATTAATGGTAAAGAGATAGTTAATAAAGTGAAAGGCAGAGAATGGTTCAGACCTTTTGCGGGTACTATTCTTAAAGAACATGCAAACGATTGGTTTGATATGGCAGGCATGGAAGAATCCCCATTCATGATGTATGCTGTTAATGTGGCTGCAGATAAAATTTCAGAGATACCGTGTATTACACATGTAGATGATACCTGCAGGGTTCAAACAGTTACGATAGAGCAGAATTTTCATTATTATAATTTAATACAAGAATTTTATAAACTTACAGGTGTGCCAGTCTTGTTTAATACTTCTTTTAATCTTGCGGGTGAGCCGTTAGTTGAAAAAATAGAAGATGCTCTTGATGCATTGTATAATTCTGAGCTTAAATATCTCTATTTACCAGAATTAGAAGTATTAGTAACTAAAACAATAGAGGATCCAGTAAAAAATAAAAAAGTAAATAGTATCGATGAACTTTCTGATATTATTATAACTGATTAATAGATCAAATTTTAAACTTGCCAGGGGAAATGATTTTTATAAAAGATCTTTCCCCTTTTTTCGATTTTTCTGAACTAGATACAGCTTTTAATACTTTTTTTAATGGGAATGTGGGTACTTTAAATAATCCGTTAGACTCTATTTGCTATAATATTAGCTGAGAGTTGCAACAAACTTTTGTAAGTTATCGAACATATTTACTTTGTTTTTTAATTCTTTATTTGCAAAAGTGTCGAGTTTTTTAAGCACTGTATCTTGTTTTTCAGAGTTTATTAAAATAGGTCTAGCGCCTACTGAGTAGCCTGCTTTTATTCCGTTGTAATTATTTGTAACGAAATACCCCCCTTTATAGTTTTGATTAAATTCTTTTTCGGCTCTTTTTAGCATTCCAGCGTTAGGAAATGCAAATAAATCCTCTTTAAAATGGGTGGTAGAATATAAAATACCTTCAATTGAAAGTATGCCAGCTTGACCAAATATTTGCATTAGATGCTGAATCCGAGCATCTACATCGTTTTGAGTAAGTCTACCTTTAGAAATAAGCGGTTCGTTAAAGTATAAGAAAACTTTATAACCGTTTAGTCTCATATTTCGTACAGCTTCTAGCGAACCTGTAATAATACTAATATCAGTAGGATTCAATATTTCTTTATCATCCCATACAACCCCTGGTAACTCGATACCGATAGATTCCTTTGAAAAGACTTGCGGCCAATTGGTTAAAAAGTTAGGTGTACCAGGTTGTGAATTAGTTTGTTGAGGGTTGTTCAAGCTTTTTTCAATAGAAAAACGTCCCATAAAATCTCCATAGTTTAGTTTAGAACATTATAATTGCAAAGTTAATACATTGCTACTAAATATATAGGTAATCAAAAAATTTACAAAAAAGTTAATCTACATCTCATTTCTATTTTTCGTTTCTTATAAATAAAGGGTAAATTAAGGACTACTATGGCAGCTTATTCTAATCTATTCATTGATCAGGGCGCTACTTTTACTTTATCATTTACTGTTTATGATGATGATGGGTTGCCAAGAAATCTTACCAACTTCACAGTCAGATCACAGATGAGGCGGTCGTATTATTCTTCCGCTAACACAACAATTACAGCCACAGTTTCAAATCCTGCAGAGGGGGAAGTAATGTTAGATCTTTCCGCTACACAGACAACTGTTCTTAAACCTGGGAGGTATGTTTATGATGTTGAGCTGGTCAGTACAAATTCTTTAGTTGTTGAAAGACTTGTTGAAGGCATTATTACAGTATATCCAGAGGTGACTAGATAATGGTAACACGTAGAGCAAATTCAGTAAATATAAATATAAAGAAGTCTTCTGGGGGTACTCTTCAGTCGTTATCTAATGTGATATCCACGGATCTTCAAAACGGTGACACACTAGTATATGACTCTAACACTAATAAATGGATATCACAGCCTGTTGCAGAAATTGTAGCAGGTGCGCTCGGAAACACCGTGCCTATTCCATCTCTTTTGGATGGCGGGGCATATTAGTACAATGACTTAAAAAAAGGACTAAAATGGCAACAATTTTTCAAATTAAACGTTCAGCGAACGTAGCTTCCCCAACAACAAGCGACCTAGCTGAAGGCGAATTAGCATACTCGTTTGATAAATCGAACGACGGTGCAGGTGCTAAGCTTTATATTGAAGCGAAAGATAATTCTAACACCCCCGTTATTCATGCAATCGGTGGTAAATATTATACAGACGCTATTGACACTGCTACGGCTTCAAATACTGGTGGTAAAATTGTTAAGCGTGACAATAACGGTAACTTTTCTGCTAACGTAGTTACTGCTACAACATTATATGGTAATATTTATGGTACAGTTGTCGGGGAAGCTGCATCGGCTGCAGTTGCTAGCACTGCTAATGCTCTTACCACTGGTAGAGTTATTAATTTAGCAGGTGATTTACAAGGTAACGTCACATTTGACGGTAGCTCGGATGTTACCATTTACGCAAACGTTATTTCTGATTCTGTCGTTCTTGGTACCGATACTACAGGCGATTACGTTGCTAACCTTTCTGCTGGTACAGGTATTACTATTTCTGGTTATGCCGGGGAAACATCAACCCTTACAGTTGGTCTAGATTCTACTGGGGTATCAGCTGGTACGTATGGTACCGCTTCTTCGGTTGCTCAAGTTGTAGTTGACGCTCAAGGTCGAATCACATCTGCTTCAAACGTTTCTATTTCAATCCCTTCTTCAGCTCTTAATACTGATGTTGCCCTAGGTTCACAAACTTCAGGTGACTATGTTGCTAACATTACCGCTGGTACGGGTATTGGAGTTACTAACGGTACTGGTGAAACATCGCAACCTACCATTACCAACCTTGGTGTTACATCTCTTTCAGGTACAGCAAACGAAATTACTGTTTCAGCTGCTAACGCTGCTGTAACTATCGGGTTACCTGCTGACGTTACCATTCAGAACAACCTGACCGTTTCTGGAGACTTAATTGTTACTGGTAATACTACCACGGTAAATACCGCTACCATTACTCTCGAAGATCCTCTAGTTAAGTTTGGTAATGCTAATCCTACTGATGTTCTAGACCTTGGTTTCTACGGTGAGTATTCAAGCAGCGGCACAAAATACGCCGGTTTGTTTAGAGATGCTTCTGATTCAGGCAAATTTAAACTTTTCGTTGATTTAACAACTGACCCTACAACTAATGTCGTTAATAGCGCTAATTATACTGTAGCTACTTTAGTTGCCAACCTAACCGGTGGAACAGTTACCAATCTAACATCAGCAATTGCTGTAGCTGATGGTGGTACTGGAGCTAATACATTAACACTAAACGGTGTTGTTTATGGACAAGGTACAAGTGCTGTTGCTACTGCAACCGGTACATCTGGTCAAGTTCTTCAGATAAATGGTTCAGGTGTTCCTGTATTTGCTGATCTTGACGGTGGTTCTTATTAATATTGTTTAATATTGGAGTTTTAAGTGGAAATTGATCAAATTAAATTTATGAACTTGGTTATGGAAAAAACCAATAAAAAACTAAACGAGCTTCAGGCACAAGTAATTGTGCTTGAAGCTCAACTCCAGCTAGCAGTTGATATAAATAAACAACTTCAGGAGCAAGCTGAAAAGATTAAAAAGAAAGAACCAAAATCAGAATTTACAAACTAAGTATATACTTAGTAACAGCTACATAGCAAGGGTTTGAGCCACATGGCAAATATTGTTCAATTAAAAAGATCTTCTGTATCAGGAAGAATACCTGATGCATCTAATGTTTCTATCGGTGAACCGGTTATTAATTTAGCCGATAGAATCATCTTTACCAAGAGTGGTACAGGTAATGTTATCATTATAGGTGCAGGAACTACATCTAATATTTCCGAAGGTACAAATCTTTATTTTACAAATACCCGCGCTATATCAGCTTTTACCAGCGGTTCTGGTATAGATATTAGCTCTAACGGCTTAATTTCAGCAGAAATAACTTCATCATATTTTCAATCCATTGGTGGAAATGTTGTACCGTCTATTGATAGTGCATATAATTTAGGTTCACCAACTCATCGCTGGAAAACTCTTTATCTGGCAAATAATACCATCGATCTAGGTGGTGCTCTTATCAGCTCGGATGGTACCGGGGCTATACAAATCTCCGCAAACGGAGCAGTTCTCCCTCCCAATTCAAGAGTTGATATTGGAAATTTTCAAAAAGAAATTGCTACTATAAGTGGAAAAGGTGCTACTCAAAGAATAGTACCTTTTTATACTCGTGATACTGGATTAAATTCAGTAGCTAAACTTTTTGAATTTTCTGTCAATAACGACTTTTATGTATTTAAATCATTTACTCTTGCAAACGGTTCTTCTGTTGCAGAAACTAATACAACCCTATTTAAATTCTGAGTGTAAAAAATGACCGTAAAAATCCCAATTAGAACAGTTTATGATGCTCAAAACGACCCTACAGGTCTTGCTGAGTTTCAAGTCGGTGAAGTTATAGGTATTGAGACCGGAGGAACGGGTGCTAATACCATAGCTGGTGCTAAAACTACTCTAGGCGTTGATAACAGTAATATTCGAAATTTATTTAGCGTCACCGGGAGCGGATCATATAATAGCACCACCGGGGTTATTACTATAAATGGAGGCGTGTCTTCTGTTGGAGGTGTATCCGGAGAAGTATCTAATGCACAACTTTCAGCTGCTATTTCTACTTCTGGAATTTTAAATACTTCAAATGTAGCGGAAGGAACAAATCTTTATTACACTAATGCAAGGGCAAGACAAGCTATATCAGTATCTGGTGCGGGTACTTATGATTCTTCCACCGGTGTAATAACCGTTACTGGAGGAGTAACGTCTGTTGGGGGTGCTACAGGCGCGGTTTCCAACGTTCAACTAGCTTCTGGAATAAGTCAAACTGGTGTTTTGACTACTGCTAACGTTTCAGAAGTTTCCAATCTATACTTTACTGATACAAGAGCTAGAAACGCGTTAAGCCAGGGTACTGGTATTTCATACAACCCTAGTTCTGGTTCTATATCCGCTAATGTAACTTCAGTTGCTGGAAAAACTGGAGCGGTTACCCTAACTAATGCAGATATTTCGGGATTAACCACTGCTAACGTATCAGAATTAAATAATCTTTATTATACAAATACAAGAGCTAATTCAGCTATCGACGGAAAAGTAACTAAAGCTTTTGTTGAAAATTTAAGTATTAATATTGCTAACTCTAGTATTACTGGTAATATAATTGCATCACAATTGCAACCTACCGGGGTTTCTGCTTCAACATATGGTGGGTCAGGGAATGTTGGTGTATTTGTTGTTGACCAACAAGGTCGTTTAACTTCTGCTTCTAACGCTGCTATTGGAGGCTCACTAACAGGTATTACTGGTGTTGGTACTATAGCAACCGGTACCTGGCAGGGCTCGTCTATCTCAACTGCGTATACCGATGCAAAGGTAACTTCTGTAAACGGAGATACCGGTGCTGTTTCTGGGTTAGCAACTACTGCTGCTAATTTAAGACAATTTGCTTCTACCACATCAGCAGATCTAGCCGCAGTAATTTCTGATGAAACTGGCTCCGGGGCATTAGTATTTGCTAATACCCCTACGCTAACCACTCCTAATATAGGGGCTGCTACTGGTACCTCTCTGGTTCTTTCAGCTAATGTGGTTGCAAAAGATGTAGTCGTACAGGGTAATCTAGTTGTTACCGGTACTCAAACAATTATTAATACTGAAACTATTGAATTAGCAGATAACAAAATTGTATTAAATTCTGATTTAACTGGAATACCTACACAAGATGCAGGTTTAGTTGTAAACCGAGGCTCATCTGCTAATGTAGAGCTATTCTGGGACGAAACAAACGATCGGTGGTCGATTAATACTGGCGCCGCTACTCACATTTTACATAATACCGGAAGAGATGTTGTTTTAGGTACTGAAACTTCTGGCGCGTATATAGGTAACATTACTGCAGGTACAGGTATAACAACCACAGGAACACCCGAAGAAGGGTGGTCTGTTGCTGTTGCATTAGCCACATCTGGTGTATCTGCATCTACTTACGGAGGTGCCGCTGTACAACCTGTAATTACTGTCGATACCTACGGTAGAATTACATCGGCATCTAATGTTACTAGTACGGTTGCTAATTCCCAAATAACCGGTAACATTATTGCATCACAAATCCAACCTACCGGTGTTACAGCAAGTACTTATGGTGGTGCGGCTTCGGTACCGGTATACACCGTTGATGCGCAAGGTAGATTAACCAGTGCAGCAAACGTTAGTATTGCAATTGCTTCTGGAGCGGTCTCTGGATTAGCAACATCTGCGACTACTGATACTACAAATGCAACTAATATTAGTTCTGGTACTTTAAATGCAGCCAGACTAGATACATCTGGTGTAACTGCCTCAACATACGGTGCAGCAGCAGTTCAAACAGTTATTACTGTTGACACCTATGGTAGAATTACTTCTGCTGCTAACGTTACATCTACTGTTGCTAATAGCAATATTACTGGTAATATTATTGCAAGTCAAATTCAGCCTACAGGTGTTACATCTGGCACTTATGGTAATGCAACTATTATTCCTATTATTACTATTGACCAGCAAGGTAGAATAACTTCTGCTGCTAATGCTTCCGTTTCAAGCGGTACAACTATAACTGATGATACTTCTACTAACACTACACATTACGTTCCATTTACAACAGCTACCAGCGGTTCGATTTCTTCCGCGAAAGTTTCAAGTTCTAAACTAACTTTTAACCCATCTTCTGGACTTTTAACTTCAACAGATTATAACTCATCATCTGATAAGAGACTTAAGAAAGAAATTAAAACTTATAAGGATGCATTAAGTAAAGTAACTCAGTTAAGAGGTGTAAGTTTTAAATGGAAGGAGTCGGATCAGACGGGATTTGGTTTACTAGCTCAAGAAGTTTTAAAGGTGATTCCCGAAATTGTTGTTAAGGATGAATCTGGTTACCTTGGTATTAAATACATGAACTTGATCGGGATTTTAGTTGAAGCTATTAAAGAACAACAAGACCAAATTGATACTCTTAAAGATCAAATTAATAAATTAAATGGCTAAACCTTCCTCAAGACAAGAACTTATTGATTATTGCCTTAGAAAACTAGGACATCCAGTTCTTGAAATTAATATTGATGACGATCAATTAGAAGATCGAATCGATGAGGCGTTCGAGTACTATAGAAACTTTCACTTTGACGCGGTTGAAAAAGTATATTTAACAGAAAAAATTACTTCTTCAACAATTTTAATAAGTGGGGTAAATGCCTCATCTTTTAGTGATGGTACTCAAATAACCGGAGCAACATCCGGGGCCAAAGCTATAGTTAATGGTAACTTATCTACCAACAAAATTTCTGTATTTAAGGTTTCAGGGACATTTACTTCCGGTGAGACAATTACGAATGGTAATGCTTCTGCCACTCTTACAACTATTACCCTAGGTAATTATGATAACAAATATCTTACTTTAAACGACGCGGTAATTAGTGTATCAAGAGTACTCCCCTTTACATCTCGTACACGTGGTATAGATTTATTCGATGTTCGTTATCAAATTTTACTTAATGATTTATATTCAATACAATCTACTGATATAATTTATTATTCTCAAGTAAAAACTCAATTACAATTAATAAATGATTTATTAGTAGGTATTAAACCAGTTAGATTTAATAGACATCAAAATCGATTGTATATTGATATGAGTTGGGAAGATGATGTAGCTATCGGTGAATATATTATTGTAGAGGCTATGAGAGTTTTAGACCCTAATACTTTTACAGATATATATGATGATGACTGGTTAAAAAAGTATGCTACAGCATTAATCAAGCAGCAATGGGGTACGAATCTTAAAAAATTCGAAGGCGTACAACTTCCGGGCGGAGTTACCTTAAACGGGCAAATCATATATAACGAAGCAACGGAAGAAATTAATACTCTTAAACAAGAAGTACAGAATACCTATCAAGAACCTATCGATTTCTTCACTGGATAGATTTTCTCAACCGCCCACATATGCATTTTACTATCAAAGCAATAGCTAATCAATAAGCAGTTTACCAATTATGCCTACGAACTTTTATTTTCAGTCCGGTGTGCCGGGTGGGCGAACATCCGAACAACTGCTTATGGAAGAAATTATTATAGAATGTCTAAAAATTTATGGTTTTGATGTTGAGTATATTTCTCGGCAAAGCGCAAGCCCTGATGAAATACTTAATGAAGATGTTTTAAATACCTACGAAGATGTTGTACCATTAGAAATGTATTTAAGTAACGTAACGGGATTTGAAGGTGAGGGGGATCTTTTAACAAAATTTGGTGTTGAAATAAGAGACACCGCTACATTTATCTTATCTGTAAGAAGATGGGAAGAAGCGGTAGCGAGAAACATACACTCGACACTACTTACAAGACCTTCGGAAGGGGATGTTTTATATTTTCCGCTTACCCAATCTTATTTTGAAATAAGAAGAGTAGAGACTAGAGACCCGTTTTTTCAAGGCGGTCATTTATATGTTTACAAGCTAGAATGTGAACTGATGCAATTCTCTTCCGAGCGCTTCACTACAGGGGAAGGCGTAGATGATCTTGCAAACTCCTACTCCCTTGATATGACGTCATATGAAATTTTACTTGAAAACGAAAAAGGTTTCCTATTAGAACATTACACCCCATCAAAACTTATATTAGAAGAATTTAAGTTATCTGATATAGACCCCTCCGCACAAAACGATGCATTTAAGAAAGAAATAGATATTCTTGACTTCTCTGAACGCAATCCTTTCGGTGAAATAAATGCCTGAAAACATAAAGGAGAGCTAAAATTTTACAACAAAAATTTTACTGGGGTACAATTCGCAAATCTATAGTGGCATTCGGTAACCTTTTTAACAATATTCATATTGATAGGAGAGACTCTCAAGGAAATGTTGTTCAGACATTAAAGGTACCTTTATCATATGCACCACGCCAAAAATTCTTAGCCAGAATTGCGGCTGAACCTAACCTTCCTGAAGAAACATTTCAAACCATAATTCCTAGAATGGGTTTTGAAATGATAGGTATTACATATGATCCTAACAGAAGAGTTAGCTTAGTTCAACAGAATAGAGCTATAAACAATACTACTACCACATTAAATACGCAGTATGCCCCGTCACCCTATAACATTGATGTAAATCTGTACGCGTACACAAAAAATCAAGATGATGGGTTACAAATTATAGAACAAATACTCCCATATTTTAATCCTGATTTTAATCTTTCCATAAACGCAATACCAGCATTAAACATAAAAAATGATCTTCCAATTTTATTAAATAGTGTAAATTATGATGATGATTACGAGGGAGATTTTAGAAACAGACGTGCTATTATTTGGACACTTAATTTTACTCTTAAACTTAATTTCTTTGGTCCTATTAATAAGCAAGGTATAATTAGAACATCAATAGCTAATACATTTACAAATGAAGAATTAACTCAGCGTCTTCAACAATACAACGTTACCGTAGACCCTAATAACGCAATACCTGGAGATAATATTGACTTTGTAGAAACGTTTGAGGATTTCTAATGAAAATGGATGATAATTTGAATAAGCTATTTAATATTGAACCTATTCAAGAAATAAAAAAAGAAGATCTTCTTCCAATAGCAACCGTGGACAGCGTTGAACGCAAGGAAGATGATTTTGATCTTGCTCGCAATACCATGCGAAATCTAATTCATAAAAATGAAGCTGTATTAACTGATTTAGTAGATTTGGCTAGAAATTCTGAGAGTGCAAGAGCTTATGAAGTTGCGGGACAATTAATTAAGACACAAGCTGAAATGGCTAAAGATCTTATGACACTCCACAAACAAAAGAAAGATATAGACGGGGAAAGATCCGACAGTCAGCAAAATATTAAAACTCAAAATAACATAGTTTTTGCAGGATCAACAGCTGATCTAATGAAATTGATAGCATCTGAAAGAGCAAAAACAATTGACTCAAAATAAAAATTCCTATAATGGTAATAGATCTCTCAAGCAAATAGGTTTTGAGATTGAATATACTGTTGATGAAATCAAAGAAGTTTTAAAATGTAAAGATGATCCTATCTTCTTTATTAAAAAATATTGTAAAATAATATCGCTAGATAGCGAGCAGCTTGTACCGTTTGATCTTTTCCCATATCAAGAAAAATTTATTAATACACTTCAAGATAATAGAAGAGTAATAAGCATGCAACCCAGACAAATGGGTAAATCTCAAACTGTAGCTGCTTATATTCTTTGGTATACTCTATTTAATAACAATAAAACAGTAGCTATTTTAGCGCATAAATCAGATGCAGCTATGGAAATTTTATCCCGCTATCAATTAATGTATGAGAACATTCCTTTATGGATGCAACAAGGAATAAAAACTTGGAATAAAGGTGATGTGGAATTAGAAAATGGATCTTCTGTATTTACAGCTGCAACATCATCAGCAGGTATTCGTGGTAAATCAGTAAACTTATTATATGTAGATGAAGCGGCTATTATTCCTAACAATATAGCAGAAGCATTCTTCACATCTGTTTATCCTGTAGTTTCTGCAGGTGAGACTACAAAGATCGTACTTACGTCCACACCACTAGGTTACAACCATTTTTGGAAATTCTGGAATGACGCTGAAACCGGAACTAATGGTTTTAAAACTCTACGCGTGGAATACAACGAGCATCCAAAACGCGATGAAAAGTGGGCTGCAGAACAAAAGGCTATTCTTGGTGAACTAAAATTTAACCAAGAAGTACTATGTGCCTTTCTAGGTTCATCTAATACTCTCATAAGCCCCGATACAATTGCAAGACTCTCACCAAAACCATATGCATATTCAAAAGACGGTCTTGACATTATAGAAGAACCGGATAGAAAAAAAGCCTACTTTATAACTGTTGATACATCTCGGGGTGTTGGAGGAGATTACTCTGCATTTACAGTGGTTGATACAACCACTTATCCATTTTCAATAGTTGCTAAATATAGAGATAATAAAATTTCTCCTCTCCTATTCCCAACCATTATTCATAAAGTAGCTAAAGATTACAATAACGCTTTTATTTTAGTAGAGATTAATGATATTGGACAACAAGTAGCAGATATTATTTACAATGAACTTGAATATGAAAACATGATTTGGGTAGGAAGTGACTCAAGATATGGGCAATATCTTTCTGGTTCAGGTAAGAATGCTAATCTTGGGGTAAGGACAACAAAACAGATTAAACGAATCGGGTGCGCTTCTTTAAAAACACTGGTTGAAAATAATAAACTTCTAGTGTTCGATAAAGATATTATTTCAGAATTCTCAACTTTTATTGAACATCATGGATCATTTGAAGCTGATGAAGGATATAACGACGATTTGACTATGACCCTTGTTCTATTTGCATGGGCTTCAAATGATCCTCTCTTCAAAGATTTAATGAATAGTAATAATCGAGAAGCCTTATTTAAGCAACAAATGATTAATATAGAAGAAGAACTTACTCCATTTGGATTTATAAATGATGGGTCGCCAGATGACTTTAAACCCGAAGTAATTGATGGTGATCTTTGGTTAACTGAAAAATATCAAGGTGATTTAAAAGATTTTATCAAAGAACAGTCGTGGTAGCTTAAAAATCTTGTATTTATAAATATAGAAGTAGAGATTTTTGTTATGCACGAATAACATTATAAGGAGAATAAGATGGCATTTCAGCTTTCACCAGGTGTGGTGGTAACAGAGAGAGACCTTACTGCGGTCGTTCCTGCGGTTGCTACTACAGCCGGCGGTTTTGCTGGCGCCTTCCAATGGGGACCCGTTGATCAGGTTGTTACTGTAGATTCGGAAAATCAGTTAGTAGAAAGATTTGGCAAACCAAACGATACCGTTTTCAAGTCATTCTTTACTGCAGCTAATTTTTTATCTTACGGTAATAATCTTCAAGTAATCCGCGTTGTGAATAAAGCCACAGCAAAAAATTCAGCAGTCGTTTCCGCCAACGCTGTACTAATTACTAACGAAGATAATTATCTATTAACTTACGCAGACGGTTCTGGAACATTCGGAGAATTTGCTGCAAAGTACCCCGGAGTGCTAGGAAACTCTATTAAAGTTTCTGTAGCTGATGGTAACGTATATTCAGGCTGGGCTTATTCAGGTCAGTTTGATGCAGCCCCTAATACTTCTGACTATACCGCTGGGTTAGGCGGTTCCAATGACGAAATGCATATTATCGTTATTGATAATGACGGGTTATGGACAGGGACTGCCGGCACAGTTCTAGAAAAATTTGCTTATGTTTCTAAGGCATCGGATGCTAAAAAAGCAGACGGTTCATCAGCATACTATAAAGACATTATTAATAATTCATCTAAGTACCTATGGTGGGGTGATCACCCAACTATTGGTGCTAACTGGGGATCGTCAGCTAAAAGCGTTGCATTTGCTAACCTAGCCGCTAACGTTACAGTGACTTTAGCAGGTGGTGTTTCTGCTGATTCCCCCACCGATGGAAATATCACATCGGCACTGTCAGTTCTTTCTAATGATGAAAAATATGATATCTCGCTGCTACCTCTAGGAGCCGCTTCTTCAACCGTTGTTACCTACGCCATTAATTCAGTAGCAGAAGTTCGAAAAGATTGCGTAGTATTCGCTTCGCCTGAACTTACCGATGTTTTAGATAACGTAGGTGATGAAGCAAACGATGTCGTATCTTTCCGTGAGTCATTACCGTCAAGTTCATACGCGGTTCTTGATTCAGGTTGGAAATATCAGTACGACCGCTACAACGATGTGTATCGCTGGATCCCATTAAACGGGGATACTGCAGGTACAGCTGTCAGAACTGATTTTACTGCTGACCCTTGGTTCTCTCCCGCAGGCTTTAATCGCGGTCAAATTAAGAATGTAGTTAAGTTAGCTTACTCTCCATCTAAGACAGACCGTGATACTTTATACAAGAAAGGTGTTAACCCTATAGTTTCATTCCCTGGGTTAGGCACTATTCTTTATGGTGATAAGACTCTTCTGTCGAAGCCCTCGGCATTTGATAGAATCAATGTTCGTCGCCTGTTTATAGTTCTTGAAAAAGCAATTGCTACAGCGGCTAAATATCAATTATTCGAATTTAACGATCCTTTCACTCGTGCTCAATTCCGTAATCTGGTCGAGCCATTCCTTAGAGACGTTCAAGGTCGCCGTGGTATTACTGATTTCAAGGTAGTATGTGATGAGTCTAATAACACAGGGGAAGTAGTAGATAGAAATGAATTCGTAGCTGATATCTATGTTAAACCTGCTCGCTCCATCAACTTCATTCAACTTAACTTCATCGCGACCCGTTCGGGAATCTCGTTTGAAGAAGTTGGCGCTTAATAGATAAGGGAGAGAAAAAATGACAACATTTAATGTAGAGCGTTTTAAATCAGCTCTTACTAACGGTGGTGCTCGCCCTAATCAGTTTGCGGTTCAACTTTCGTTTCCAACGTACGTTGCATCGCAATCTATTGCAGTAGCTCGTGCTCCGTTTTTAGTAAGTATTGCAGAACTACCCGGTCAAACCGTTAACCCTGCTATTGTTCAATACCGCGGTCGCGAAGTAAAATTCGTAGGCGATCGTATTTTTGCACCCTGGACTATTACTGTATTAAACGATGCAGAAATGTCAATCCGTAACGCTGTTGAGCAATGGATGGGGGGAATGGAAGACAACGCAGCTAAATTCGGAAGATTACAACCTTCCGAATATCAACGCGACCTAGATGTACTCCAGCTAGATCGTAATGGTAATATACTTAAATCTTATAAACTAGTTAATGCCTTCCCAGTTGATTTATCACCTGTAGGTTTAGATTTTGGTGCTAATGATCAAATTTCAACATTTCAAGTGACCTTTCAATATCAGCATTTTACAACTTCTTCTAATCCTCTAGGCGGTATAGTTAACTTTGGTGGTATTTTTAACGGCATAGCTTAAGACTAAAAGTATATTATGGCGATTAATTTATTTGGCTTTACAATCGGGCGTGAAGATAAGCAACCGGAGTTAAAAAGGCAATCTTTTATAACTCCGGTTTCAGAAGACGGTGCAAGTACCGTACAAGCCGGTGGATATTACGGTACTTATGTAGATATAGACGCATCAGCTCGGAATGAATCCGAGCTGATTACTCGTTATCGTGAAATATCAAACTACCCTGATTGCGATAATGCTATTGAAGAAATTGTTTCTGATGCCATCGCTGCTGTAGACAGCGAGGCCCCCGTATATATAAATCTCGATGACCTTGAGCAGCCTAATAATATAAAAGAGGCTATAAGAGATGAGTTCGATGAGATCTTATCTCTTCTAGACTTTAAAGATAAAGCGCATGATATTTTTAGACGTTGGTATGTAGATGGGAGAGTTTACTATCAAAAAGTAATCAATCAATCTAAGCCTAAATTAGGAATACAAGAACTTAGATATATTGATCCTAGAAAGATTAGAAAAGTACGTGAAGTTAAGAAAGAACGTCTTAATGATACTGGGGTAGAAGTAGTAAAAGAAATAAATGAGTTTTTCATCTATAACGAAAAAGGACTTAACTACACTCCCGGTGTATCTCCTACAAACGGTAATCAGACAGGGTTAAGAATAGAAACCGATACTATCGCTTTTTGTCCTTCTGGTTTGCTAGATCTAGATCGTAATGTAATTGTAGGATATTTACATAAAGCAATTAAACCTGTAAATCAATTAAAGATGATGGCCGATTCTTTAGTAATTTATAGATTATCTAGAGCACCAGAAAGAAGAATATTTTATATTGATGTAGGTAATCTACCTAAAATCAAAGCCGAGCAGTACATGAAAGACATAATGGCTAGATATCGTAATAAAATAGTTTATGATTCTGCCACTGGTGAAATTAAAGACGATCGTAAGTTTATGACCATGTTGGAAGATTTTTGGTTACCTCGACGTGAAGGAGGTCGCGGAACAGAAATCACTACTCTCCCAGGTGGAGAAAATCTAGGTCAAATTGCTGATATAGAATATTTTCAAAATAAAGTATATCAATCTTTAAATGTACCGGTTTCTAGATTTCAGCAAGGCTCAGGATTTAATTTTGGAAGAGCAGCAGAAATTTCACGCGATGAATTAAAGTTTGCAAAATTTATTTCTCGAATTCGCAGAAAATTTAATGTTTTATTTGACGATCTACTTGAAACTCAACTAGTCCTTAAGGGAATTATAACCCCTGAAGACTGGGTTGGAATGAAAGAAAAAATTAACTACGAGTATGCACAAGATCAATATTATGAAGAAATTAAAACTGCTGAAAATTTGCGCAACAGAATTGATGTGCTTAATCAAATGAGTCCATATGTTGGAGTATATTTTAGCAAAAACTATATTCGTAAGAACATTTTAAAGCTAACCGATCAAGAGATAGAACAAATAGAACAAGAGAACGAAAAAGATCCTGATTCTATTCCAGGAGGTGCTCCTGGTTCACTGCAAGCAAGCGAATTGTCAAGAGAATTACAAGGCAATCCAACTGCAGATCAACAGTTACAGCGATAATAAATATTACATTATTCGGAGAAAAGAATGGAAAACATACAAGTTTCAAGCTTAATTGATAAAATTATTGCAGGGGATAGTGTCTCAGCTAAAGAAGATTTTGATGCTCTTTTAGCTAATAAAGTAACCGCTGCATTAGAGGTAAGAAAACAAGAAATAGCACAGTCACTTTATGTAGATCAAGTATCTAACACAGAGGAAGAATCTGAAGAAAATGTCTAATTTAAAAGAGACCAAATCAGCACCTAAGGGTTTTCATTTTACTAAAGATGGTAAACTTAAAAGAGGTGATGCAGATAGGGATGGGCCAGGCGGCCCTATGTTTCGTTCTGACCCTCTCGACAAGCAGCGCTCCAAAGTTCCTCCTGTTTCAGAAGCTACTTCTCGTGCCCAGCAAGCAGCGATAGCTATTGCTTTACAGAAAGCAGGAAAAAAACCAAAAAACGAAAGTACATTTAAAAACTTTAGAAATAGTTTAGAAGAAAAAACTCTAACCCCTGCAGAAAAGAAAAAACGTGAAGAGGTTGCTAAAGCTATTGAGCGAGAGAATCCAAACATGCCTATGGGTATGAAAATGGCTATAGCTACTAAGACGGCTAAAAGAGTTGCAGAAGACTCTGAAGTTATAGGGGAAGTATCTTCTAAAATGGCTTTATCTTATTCTAAAGCCGCTCAACAAGACATGGCCAACAGTGCCTCGCTCGCTAAACTTTCTAGAATTAGCAAAGGTCCAGGTAGTGAAGAAGAAAAAAAGCATGAATTTGAAGGACAGCGCCGGGAAAAAGGTCTTGAGATGGCGATGAAAAAAATTAAAGAAGATATAGATGAAGAAGGTAAAATGGCGAGAGGTCAATTAATGCGTATGGCTAATCAAGCCTCTGCTCTTGCTCAAATGATGGATGATGATAAGCAGTTGGACGGCTGGGTACAATCTAAGCTTACTATGGCATCCGATTATCTTGATTCTGTTCATGATTACCTTATGCATAATAAGCAAGATGTAGATGAAATGGATGAAGAGACCCATTTTTGTGCTAAGCATGTCTACTCATCTATGCTTGGAGAAGGTATAGTATTAGAAGCCCAGCATGCTGATCCGGATGAATATGGAGATATTGAATGGTATCTAGTTGAGTTTAAAAATGGAATCCATAAAGTTTACACTGAAGATTTGCAAATAATGGTTGCAGAATATCACGGTAATCATAAAAAGAAAAAGAGAATGACAAATGGCTGATAAAAGAATATTAAAAGTAACAGCTAGACAAGCCGCTGTAGCTGTGGTGGGTACCGGCACCGCTACCATTAGTGTTTACGATCTAATACATACCCGTCAAACTATCGACGCAGCTAACGTTGTACTTACTATTTCTGATATTGCATATGATGTTGGTAATTCAGCTAATATTAAAAGAGGTGGTAATTTAGTGTTCGCGGCTAGCGCAGGATCTGGTGAGCATAATTTTACTGATAATATGGGGTTAGTTCTAAATGATAAACAATCATCTAACGTAGATGTAAATTTAGGAGCTGTAGAAGGCACTATGGTAATTCAGTTTACCAAGGGCGATGGCTACCTAGACCCCGATAGACAAAATCAAGGACCAGGTTCACTATGAAATTAATAAAAGAAATTTCACAAGACCTTAACTATCTTACCGAAGCTAATGAAAATGGTAAGAAAGGTATCTATATCGAAGGCATTTTTATGCAAGCCGATAAAGAAAATAAAAATGGTCGAATCTACCCCAAGCGTATTATGGAAACTGAACTAGGTAGATATCAAAACCTTATTAAGGAAAAAAGATCCTTAGGTGAGTTAGGCCATCCTCCTAACCCCGCTATCAATTTAAATCAAGTCTCACACCTTATAACTAGTTTAAAATTTGAAGGTAATGACATTATAGGTAAAGCTAAAATTTTAGATACTCCTATGGGAAAAATCGCTCAAAATTTTATTGAAGAAGGTGTAAGATTAGGAGTATCTTCACGCGGTTTAGGTTCTTTAAAAGAAAGAAATGGTGTTAACGAAGTTCAAGATGACTTTCATCTAGCCACAGTTGACATAGTAGCTGACCCGTCAGCTCCTGATGCTTTTGTGCAAGGAATAATGGAATCAGCAGAATGGATTTTAGAGAACGGTGTGTGGAAATCAATTGATGTTGAAAGCGCACAAAATACTATTAGAAAAGCCTCAAAAATTAATTTACATGAAGCTAAATTAAAAATATTTGAGCAATTCTTAGGTAGTATCAAATAATTCAACCTTATAAATATTAACGTTAAACAAAACCTCTTAGGAGAATACGGATGTCAGTCGAACAAAAAATTAAAGAGTTGCTTAGCCGTTCTGGTGCTAAGCAACAACTGACTGAAGAATCTAAAGAAGACCTTACTGCAAGCGGTATGGCCGATACAGGTGCAATGGCTGCTATGAAAATGTCTCGTGACACATCAAAAGCAGGAAAACCAGCAAATGCAGGTGACACAACAGCACCTAAGCAAGGTTCTTCACAAGATGCTTCATACAGTGAATGGGATGAAGACGAGGCTAATCAAGGCGCAAAAGCTTCAGCATCAGTTTCAAAAGATAACACACTTCCAATGTCAAAGGGTGACGCAAAGTCGGTAAAAGTCCCAGCTATGGAAGAACAAGAAAATGAAGGTGAGATTGTTGTTGAACAAGATATTGATGTTCAATCGCAACTTAATTCCATTTTTGGCGAAGAACTTTCTGAAGAATTTAAAACTAAAGCTTCTTCTATTTTTGAAGCAGCAGTTATTGCTCGTGTAAATAACGAGATGGAAAAGGTAACCGCTCGTTTAGAAGAGCAAGCAAATCAACAACTACAAGACTATAAAGATGGTCTAGTTGAAAAAGTCGATTCATATCTCAATTATATTGTTGAGCAGTGGATGGAAGAAAATTCTTTAGCTGTTGAGTCAGGTTTACGAACCGAAATAGCTGAAGATTTTATTTCAGGCCTTAAGACTCTATTTAAAGAACATTATATCGAAGTACCTGATGAGAAGTTTGACGTACTAGAGGAGCTTCAGACGAAAGCTCAAGAACTAGAAGATAAACTGAATGAAGAAATTGAAAAAAATGTTTTAGCTTCCAAAGAACTTAGTTCAGTAAAACAATCTAAGATTTTTGAAGAGCAGACAAAAGATCTAGCGGCTACAGAAGTTGAAAAACTAAAAAAGCTAGTTGAGGGAGTAGAGTTTGAAAATGAAGATCTTTATCGTGAGAAAGTTGCCGTAATTAAGGAAAACTATTTCCCTAAAGCTGCTTCAAAATCACCTGAAAAAGTTTTAGTGGAAGAAAGCGGTACTAACCCAGCTGCTTTTGATAATTCTGTCATGACAAAGTACGTTCAGGCTTTATCTAGAACAGTCAAAACTCGTTAATTTATAAATATAACAGAACATTTCCATAAAGGAGAAGGTAATGTACCTATCAGAACAACTACAAGATAAATGGGGCGCAGTTCTCAATCATACTGAGCTTCCAGAAATTAAAGACAGCTACAAGCGCACAGTAACTGCTGTTCTTCTAGAGAACCAAGAAAAGGCTCTCCGTGAAGATCGTCAGATGCTATCCGAATTAGCTCCCGCTAACAACTCGTTTGAAACAGCCGGTATCGATCGTTACGATCCAATTCTAATTGGTTTAGTACGCCGTGCTATGCCTAATCTAATGGCATACGATATCTGCGGTGTTCAGCCTATGACTGGACCAACAGGTTTAATTTTCGCAATGCGTTCAGTATATGGCAATACTCGTACTGATTCTGGCTTGACTGAAGCTCTTTACAACGAAGCAGATACAGACTTCTCGTCTTCAGGCTTCTCATCACCTCTTGCCGGAGATGGTACACCTAAGAACGGCACTCACGTTGGCAGCAACCCTGTAGATGGTTCATACACAACCGGTAAGGGTATGACCACAGCTGAAGGTGAAGCGATAGGTGACTCAGCTTCAAATGCTTTCGGTCAAATGGCATTTGCTATTGACAAGACTACCGTTACAGCTCGTACCCGTGCTCTAAAGGCTGAATACACCTTAGAACTCGCTCAAGATCTTAAGGCTGTACATGGTCTGGATGCCGAGTCAGAGCTTTCAAACATCCTTTCACAAGAAATCATGTTTGAAATTAACCGTGAAGTTGTTCGTACAATCTACACCGTAGCTAAGCCTGGCTCACCTGCTACTGCAACCGCTGGTACTTTCAACCTAGACGTTGACTCAAACGGCCGTTGGTCAGTCGAGCGCTTTAAGGGTCTATTGTTTAATATTGAGCGTGATGCTAATCACATCGGTCAAGATACCCGTCGTGGTAAGGGTAACTTTATCGTCTGTTCAGCAGACGTTGCTTCAGCCCTATCAATGGCTGGCGTTCTTGATTATGCTCCTGCTCTATCAACCAACTTAAATGTTGATGATACAGGTAACACCTTCGCTGGTATTCTAAACGGACGTTATCGTGTTTATGTTGACCCATACTCTGCTAACCTAGGAGCTGCTTCTCAGTTCTATGTTGTTGGTTACAAGGGTACATCACCATACGATGCTGGTATTTTCTACTGCCCATACGTTCCTCTACAAATGGTTCGTGCAGTTGATCCTAACAGCTTCCAGCCAAAGATTGGTTTCAAGACACGTTATGGCATGATCGCTAACCCATACGTTACAACTAACGCTAATGCTGCTACTGCTGATGCTGATACATTTACAGCTAACCGCAACCAATACTATCGTCGTTCAAAGGTTGTTAATCTGATGTAATTGATAAAACCGACGAAGATCGGTGTTTAGAGAGGGAGCATAGCTCCCTCTTTTTTTGGATAAATATTACCATGGCATACACATCTAATCTATCTACACTTCTTCTAGACGTTACTAACGGCTCCCCGGCTGTATATAATTATCTAAGACCGAATGCGTTTAGGTTTTCTATTAAAGATCTCCCTAACGTGGCCTATACGTGCCAATCTGCAAACCTTCCTGCTCTCCAGTTAGGGTTTACAATTCAACCCACACCTTTTCAAGATCTTCCAAGAATTGGAGATAAAAATGATTTTGGTGAATTCACTATTCGGTTTCTTATTGCCGAAGATATGTCAAATTATCTGGAATTATTTGAATGGCTTATTGCACTTGGCTTCCCTGACGACTATAATCAATACAGATCATTCACTGGAAATAGATTAAATCGTTTTCCTTTTTATAAAAATAACCGTGGGGATACCGAAGCTTTGGCATATTCAGACGGAACGCTTACCATTTTAGATAGCAATAATGTACCTAAAACTAATATAATACTTCATGATTTGTTTCCGGTTTCTTTAGAGGCGCTGGACTTTGATGTAACATCTTCCGCAGTTGAATATTTTGTTGGGATAGCTTCTTTTAAGTATACATCATTTACTATTGAAGCTTTATAATTTAATAAATTGGAGTTAACATGACACGACAAGTGAAATTGAGCCTTGAAGAGGTTCGTAAAAATAAATTTTTCGTAGCCACGCCCTGTTACGGTGGGCAGTTGATGGAGCCTTACTTTAGATCAACTGTCAAACTTATGACATTTTTTAATCAACATCAGATTCCTCTAGCATTCGGCACTATTGCTAACGAATCTCTAGTTACTCGGGCTCGAAATGTGCTTCTTGCATACTTCTTAAATTCCGATTACACACATCTACTTTTCATTGATGCAGATATTGAGTTTCAGGTAGAAGATGTACTAAAGCTTTATGCAGCAGATAAAGATGTTGTTGTAGGGGCATATCCTAAGAAGGGCGTTGCATGGCAACGTATTAAGGAAAATATTCTTGCTAAACCAAGTCAGCCGCTGTCAGACAAAGATATTGCTGCCCATGGCTCAGATTATGCCGTTAATTTTAAATTTGTTAGCAAAGAAACAAAAACCATCGCGGTAGAAAACGGCTTAGTTAAATTGCATGACGCAGGTACTGGCTTTATGATGATAAAGCGTGAAGCTATTCTTAAACTTCTCAAAGCGTACCCTGATCTCAAATATAATAATGACGTAAATATTAATAATTCTCAAATGGATAATCAATTCTATGCTCTTTTTGATACCATGATCGATCCTATTGATAAGCGTTACTTATCAGAAGATTATACTTTCTGTCGCAGATGGCAGGAAATAGGGGGAGATATCTGGCTAGATCCATCAATTTCTCTAAACCATTACGGTCATTTCTGTTTTCAAGGCAACCCTAATGCTATTATTAACTGGGGTGAGCCTGTCCCTCTTCCATCGGAAGAAAAGCAAGAAGTTAAAACTATTGACCTCCCTGATGAGGTAGAATAAAACGGTATGTAGATAATAATTTTTATTATGAAACTATCTGAACTGCAAGAAGAATGGAACAAGGACTCTGCGATCGACGAAACTAATCTAGGTCGCGAGTCCACGCGCGTTCCCACCTTGCATGCAAAATACCTTAATCAATTATCTAAAGCAAAACTCCAGCTGCGAAAAGCTGAATCCGATTACTTTAATACACGCAGATTAAAGTATCGATATTACCGTGGGGAAATGTCTAATGAAGAACTCTCTGTTCTAGAGTGGGAACAATTTCAAGGTAATAAACCACTTAAAAATGAAATGGATGAATTTCTTCAATGCGATAAAGATCTAATCGAACTGCAAGATAAAGTGGAATATTTTAAAACAGTTATCTTCACTCTCGAACAAATACTACGGTCAATTAATTCAAGAACCTGGGATATAAAAACCGCTGTAGAGTGGCATAAGTTTACTAATGGTATGATGTGATGGGCGACATTCAATTACAAAAAAAGAATGAAGTTTACCTAAAGGTTCTTTGCGATCCTTCTATAGGTCAAGAACTTTCAGATCATTTTTGTTTTGAAGTACCTGGGGCAAAATTCAATCCACTGTTTCGTAATAAAATGTGGGATGGTAAAATAAGGTTATATTCTATTCTTACCAAAGAGCTTTATGTAGGGTTATTGCCATATCTGGAACACTTTGCAGAAGTTAATAACTACAGTATAAATTATGAACAGTACCACCAACAAGCAGACTCTGTTACCCCGGAGCTGGTCAAACAGTTTGTGGAAGAACTTAATATATCATTACCCGGGGACCAATTAGTTAGAGACTATCAACTTGATGCAATATACAGAGCAATTACTGATGCAAGACGGTTGCTTCTTTCACCAACAGGATCGGGTAAATCATTAATTATATACTGCTTACTCCGGTGGAATGAAAGGTATGGGAGAAAGCAACTTATCCTAGTTCCTACAACCTCTCTTGTGGAACAAATGTATTCTGATTTTCAAGCTTACTCCGCAGACAATGGATGGAAAGTGTCGTACAATTGCTCGCGCATTTACTCAGGCCACACTAAAGATAATCTCTTACCAATTGTAATATCAACCTGGCAATCGGTGTACGATCTTCCTAAAAAATGGTTTGAGCAATTCGAATGCATTTACGGTGATGAAGCGCATAATTTTAAGGCTAAATCTTTAACCAGCATTATGCATAAAATGGTTAACACCCCGTACCGAATAGGTACAACAGGCACCTTAGACGGCACCAAAACACATAAACTAGTGCTTGAAGGTTTGTTTGGACCGGTTTATAAAGTTACTAATACCAAAGCTCTAATGGATAATGATCAGTTAGCCGAACTTAAAATATTTGGTCTAATTTTAGAGTATAAGGACGATGTTAAGAAAGCTAATAAAGAACTAAAATATCAGGAAGAAATGGATTTTCTTTGCACATATGAGCCTAGAAATAAGTTCATACGCAATTTAGCTTTATCTCAAAAAGGTAATACCCTAGTTCTATTTCAGTATGTAGAAAAACATGGAGTAGTACTCCACGATATGATTAAAGAAAAGGCGGAAGAAGGTCGAAAAATATTTTTTGTTTACGGGGGTACTGATACGGAACAAAGAGAACAAATTCGCCACATTACAGAAAAAGAAAATAGCGCTATTATAGTAGCGTCATACGGTACTTTTTCCACAGGCATAAATATTCGAAACTTACATAATGTTATATTTGCTTCACCCACAAAGTCAAGAATCAGAAATCTTCAATCGATAGGTCGAGGGTTGCGCTTAGGGGATGATAAGACTCATTGTAATCTATACGACATTGGAGATGACATGACGTGGAAAGCAAGGAAAAATTTTACCCTGCTTCATATGATTGAAAGAATTAAAATTTATAATGACGAGCATTTCGACTATAAGCTTGTTAAGGTACAAATTTAATGCACTGTAAATTTTTAAAGTTAACTAACGGTGAAGATATTATAGTACAAACTGATGATATATGTGATACATTTAAAGATAAAGAATTTATTAATATAATTGATCCTGTTTTAATAGCGTCAATGAGAATTCCTCGTGGTGCAGTAATTATAGAGTCCTATATAATGCAACCTTGGATAAAAATGGCCAAATCTGATGTTGTTCAACTCCCTACAAAAAATATTATTGTAGCTGTTGATATTCATAAAGAGGCGGAAGAACAATATTTAAAATATGTCGAGGAATCTAATTCTCAAGAATTAGATTCTGCTAATGAAATTCAATTTGAAGAAGAGGAAGAAACTGAAAATGTTACTCTAGAGGATTATATTAATTCGCTAGGTGACGATACAGAAGAAGAAGATGACCGATTACCAAGAACCAGAGTTGGAAGAATACTCCACTGAAACAAAACCCGCTCATTACGTTGATAATAAGAAATTTTTAGCAGCGTTAATTGAATACCGTCAGCAAGTACTAGATGCTCAAGCCAAAGGGTTAGATAAACCTATAGTAAGCCGGTATCTAGGTGAATGCTTTATAAAGATTGCAACTCACCTATCTTATAAAGCTAACTTTATTAACTATACCTTTAAAGACGATATGATTTCGGACGGTATAGAAAATTGTCTAACTGCTGTAGAAAAATTTGACCCCTCAAAATCTGCAAACCCTTTTGCATACTACACTCAAATTATATATTTTGCTTTTGTTAGACGAATACAAAAAGAAAAAAAACAGCAAGCTACTAAGTATAAATTTTTAGAAAACATCGACATTGATCAAATTGTATCTCAATCGGAAGATAATGAAGAGATAATCAATCATTTAATGGAAATGGTTCGTAAACAATCAGATCAAATTGATCCTGATAGAAAAATTATTAAGGGTAAACCGGGTAGAAAGAAAAAAATTAAGGAAATACCAGAAACACCGGAAACACTTGATAAATTTGATTAAACCTTATATAATCACCGTGCCATTCCACGTAAACTATGCAGCTGTCCTTCCAGCTGTACAATAACTAGGAGTTATCGTTGTCTAAAATTAAAATTGCGGAGTTATTTTACTCCATTCAAGGCGAGGGGCGCTATATGGGTGTACCTTCTGTCTTCCTTAGAACTTTCGGCTGTAACTTTACATGTGATGGTTTTGGAATGCCTCCAGGTAATAAAAGTCAGGAGCGTCATGATGTTGCAGCTAAAGTTGATCAAATCAAAACTTACAAAGATCTTCCTCTTGTATCATCTGGGTGT
>Ga0214923_10000365_pt1 | contig 69920 bp, 67 predicted proteins | sample LL1510_MetaG_FD_177993 | JGI IMG/M metagenome (GOLD analysis project Ga0214923, IMG submission 177993) | Freshwater microbial communities from Lake Lanier, Atlanta, Georgia, United States - LL-1510 | ecosystem: Environmental > Aquatic > Freshwater > Lake | place: USA: Georgia | collected...
CGGAGTTGTAGCTGCTTGTCTGGTCATATCAGCATTTTCGGTCGATGTTTTAGCTACTTCCATTCCAATAGATTTTACCGGTGCTGGACTCACCGGGGCTGGATTTACTGGTGCTGGGGCTGGTGTTACAGAAGTAGCTGGACTTACCGGGGCTGGATTTACTGGTGCTGGTACTGGTGCTGGTACTGGTGTTACAGAAGTAGCTGGACTTACAGAAGTAGCTGGTATTACAGAAGTAGCTGGACTTACCGGGGCTAGATTTACTGGTGCTGGGGCTGGACTTACTGGGGCTGGATTTACAGAAGTAGCTGGACTTACAGAAGTAGCTGGACTTACAGAAGTAGCTGGACTTACAGAAGTAGCTGGACTTACTGGTGCTGGGGCTGGACTTACAGAAGTAGCTGGACTTACTGGTGCTGGTGCTGGACTTACTGGTGCTGGATTTACTGGGGCTGGACTTACTGGGGCTGGATTTACAGAAGTAGCTGGACTTACAGAAGTAGCTGGACTTACAGAAGTAGCTGGACTTACTGGTGCTGGTGCTGGACTTACTGGTGCTGGTGCTGGATTTACTGGGGCTGGATTTACTGGGGCTGGATTTACTGGTGCTGGACTTACTGGTGCTGGATTTACTGGGGCTGGATTTACAGAAGTAGCTGGTATTACAGAAGTAGCTGGACTTACAGAAGTAGCTGGACTTGAAGGTGCTGGATTTACAGAAGTAGCTGGACTTGAAGGTGCTGGTGTTACAGTTTGCTGGGGTTTGGAGTCTAGGTTTAATGCCTCTTTCTTTATAGCTTCATACTCTTCTTTTTTAACCGGTTCACCATTAATATAATATTTACCTTTGATAACGGTACCTTCGATCTTCTGTCCGTTTTTAAAAACCTCAAAACTACCAGTTTGTGGTGCTTTTTTAGCAGCTTCGGTATCTTCCATTCCAAAAAAGCTTTTTATACCTGCCACACCCTTTCCTATCGCACCCCCAATATTTTTACCTACTGAAGAACCAGAAATTGCTCCAATAGCACCACCAGCCAATCCTCCAATACCAGCCCCTATAGCCGTACCAACCGGGCCTCCAACAAACGTACCAATAGTAGCACCTACTTTAGCACCAGCTATACCACCGCCTATAGCACCAGCAGCCATACCTGTACCCTCACCTACAGCACCGCCTTTATTTTCGGTTGCTTTAGCTGCTGCTTCTTTTTTAAGCTGATCACCTTGTTCAGGGGTAATTTCACCAGCTTTAATTTTAGCATCTATGGCTTGTAATTCACTTTGTTTTTCTTCTTCAGCCCCGGTGTAGCCTTGGTAGGCTGTGTACGCACCCATACCAACAGCTGCAGCAGCACCTAAGGCCTTACCTCCCGTGGACCCAGCAAAACGAGCAAGTTTACTACCCAAGGAAGCAGCTTTACCTGTTTGACGGCCTGCACCTTGTTTATTTCCTAGTAAGTCCATAGCACCAGAAGCCAGGTCTCCTACTAATGACCTTTTGTCTTCTTTTTCTTCTTCTTTAGCTTGTATAGGTGCTTGATTAGAAGGAAGCTCAGCTGGTGTTTTAGGTACAAGAGAATCTCTTATTTGTTGTAGAGTTTTAAGTTGTTCTTTGGTAGTTTCAAGTAGTTGTTTGGATAATTCTAAATCTTGCTTTGAAGTATCTGCTATTACTTCTTGTGATGTGGTAACATTATCAGATTCTGGGTTTGTAGGGGATTCAATCTTCTGTCTATCACTGGATATCTTTTGTTGGCGTTCTTTCTTTTCAATTTCTTTTGGAGGGGTCTGAAACATTCCGTATCCAGGCTTTTCAGACAAACCATCAGTCATAAAATACTTAAACCCAGAAGTTAACTCCTTTATAAACCCCTGATATTTGGTTTTTTCAATTTCTAAATTTTTTTCTGAATCTTTACTTTCTGTATTGTTTACACTAGAAGTATTGCTATAGGATTTTTTATTAATTATCTCGCGTGTAGGTTTAAGATTAAGAACGTTAGCTTCTCTAACCCGCTTGCCTTGACCGGCTAAACGATTAGCGGCCGTTTCAAAATCAACATAACCACCTTTTTTGACTGCTTTACCGGATACATCGCTGGTAAACTCTCTACCGCTTAAATTACGGTATTGCGCACCTTCTTTATCATACTCTAAACTACCTTCGGTGAGCTTTCTTATTAGTGAGAGCTCTTCTAAAGCTTTCTTAAGTATTTCAATTTGATTTTCATTACTACTAGCAAGCTGTTCAATATCATAGCCAGAAAGAGATTTACTGATACCTTGTAAATTGTTATTAACCTGGTCTAACTGCTCCTCTCTTTTGTCATTATCATCCCCAGCAATTTCACGTTCAGTTTTAAGTTGCAAAAGAGTTGTAGCCAGTTGCTGGTTGTTTTGCTTTTGTAGTTTTTCTAAAAACTCTTTAAAACTGGTATCATTTTTTGAAGGGGCTTCCATATGACTCCGTTATAAATGCTTGGCGTTTTGCTGTAACATTTTAAGTTTTTCATTTTCCGTTTTAATGTAATCTACCAGTAATGCTACGTAAACTTCCCTTTCCCAAGGCATCATATTTTCTAATTCTGCTAACTGATATTTGTGATGTTGCATTAGAGAAAAATTCAAAGTAAAATAATTCATTAGCGAATCTTGAGAAAGGGTTATACGAAAAAATTTTGTAAACCTTCCAATCTGGATACATTATGTTTACCACATTGAGTGCAATCGGTTTCTATAATCTGAACAATTTTAGGCGAAGAAGTGAAAAATTCTTCAATCTTATCAAATTGTTCTTTAGTCAACGAATTTAAGAATGTATCTAACTCTTCTTTGGTTTGCTCATTAGCATCCCAGTAATTTTCAGAATCGTAAATACCTCTTATATTTTTTGCTACTAAATTAAAAATTTGTTCTTGATTTTGTTTAGAAAATATACTAATTACGTCATCAATTTTTGGGTAGTTAAATTCTATTCCTACTTCATCGGTTAATTTTATTTGGTTACTGTGATTGGGTTTCTTTTCTACTATTACATTTTCAATACTAAACGAAGTTTCAATTTTATTACCGCACTCGCAGTTAACAATAACCTCTACATTTTCCCCTATAGATTTTGATCTAAGTTTTAAGAATACATATTCAATATCAAAGTGGGGTAGTTCTTTTACATTAAGTTTATTAAAAGTACAGACATCTACCAGGTCTTTAATTACACGACTTACCTCTTGTTCATCAGCATCCGATAAAGTGAGTAGTATTTTATGTTCTTTTACGAGAAAAGGTCTAAATTTAACTTTTTTATTTGTCGACGGTAAAGTTAATTCATAAGTAGGTACATTAAGTACGGGTAATGCCATAATAACTCCTAATCATTAAGCAGCAGGGGGTAAACTAGATCCCGGTTGGGTAGATAGAGAGCCCTCCGACCAGTTCCATTGTTTGTATTCGGGGGGAGGTCTTACATCTAAAGATGGAAGCTGAGGTGTAGTTATAGATTTGGGTAGGATCTCGGGCTGTTTTTGTACTACGTCCTTCCAGTATCGGTATGCAAATAAAATAGCTAACCTATGAGTTTGATTAGAGGAAGCATTGTTAAGCTCCATTATATTCATATTACGTGGAAATGCTTCAAGGATTTCTATCTCATGTGTAACATTATTCTGCTCATCTAATTGACTAACAAAGATACTGGTAATGTAATCTTCTTGATAACCTACAGTAAAGTCAAATGGATTAACTATTAAATGCATCCAGTCTTCAAAAAATCTCTTAACTACCATGGTGCTATCTACATGAAAAGTCATTGCAATACCTTCCCCACCATACTCAGAAGTTATAGGTCTTTGATAGGTAGGTCCAAATATTTTGTAACCTTTAGTAGCTATATTGAGCAGCGGGAATGAAGACTGTTCTAATAATAAACTAATATCTCCAGGCTTGGAATACTTAGAAAGCAGCCCCGGGGGAGGTGGTATAACAACCTCAAACCGATTAGTTCTTGCTAGCCCGTTGTTAAAAACCAGCGATTTGAATTGCTCAAGATTAAAATTAGAGGTTGCCATTAGTATTGTTTTCTTGATTCTTTCCAAACATGCTGCTTAGTTTTTTTCTGAAATCTTTCAACCGGTAGTAGAGAAGCAGTAGTCCAATCCGGGTATTGTATTTGTAAAAATCTAGAATTTAAATATTCGTAAAGGTAACGTTTAACACACGGCTTTATGGAGTCATATTTGGAAGAACTGTTCAGCACACTCCAACTTAATTGAAGCTTGGTACCTTCAGTTTTAGTTTGGTCTGTTGCTAGGTCGTGTAAGTAACCAAGCAGCTTGAATCTTTCCCCGTAGGGTAGGTAATGAATATTCATACCAAAGAACCCACCAGGTGTTTGTCTAAAAGGTATAACTAAAGGAAATTGATCCCAGTAAGGTAGAGTTTCCTTGTACTTAGCTTCATAAAGAAACATATACATATTACCAGGTATTACCCGGGTTACTTGTTCTGGTATTTGACTTAACAAACGTTCAGGGGTTAACCCAGTCAAAGTACGTACCTGATTCTTATACCAGGTTAACGATTTATTTTGACTGCCGGCCTGTTCTCTAATGTTAAAAAAAGGGTTTGCCATACCTATATTTATCTACTGACTCCTAAATCCCTTTCTGTAAGAACCATAAACTTCATATTGCGTTCAATACAGAATTCTTCTGCAGCTTTCCATTTTGCTTGATTAGTTCCATACAGAAAAACTTCATCAATAAATTTTTTAGTTTGTTTTTTAGGTCTTTCGGGGGGCTTAGTAAATTTTTCTGGTTTTATTTCAATTAAGTATTTTGTAATAATTCCATTTTTGTCTCGAACCTTGATATAAAAATCAACAAAATAACGGTGGACTTTGTTATCAACAGGAGACTTGTAAGGAATTACTATAGTTTCCGACCCCCATTCAAGTACGGAAGGGCTGGTATCACACCACTTCATGAACTTTAATTCCCAGGAAGATCTATAAATTACTTCATGCAAATTCCCTTTATATTTAAAGGGATTACATACACGATAACGGCCTTTGTATGTGGTCTTGTACATAATAGATAAATAACAAATTGTTAACTATTTATGGGTAATAATGAAAGACGATTTTATATCTTTACAGGACCAAGCACTTCGAGATAGTGATTCTATCACACCGGCTCTTCGTTTTGACAAGTATAATATTTCAACCACTACATATCCTTCAGATCTCGGTAGCCCAGATCTTAAACATTTTGTTTTGTTTAACATAAATGTGCGCGGTAAGTCAAAGTTTAAAAAACAAAATAACGATAAAATTATAGGTACTATTAAAAGAGATCCATCTTCAGCCCAGATAAGTCAGGAAGCGCTAAGTAGTTCAACATTATCCAATACTACCGGTGTAGCAGCGGGGGTGGGTGCTGGGGTTGCTACTACAGCTTTAGCTTCTAAAATAGCTAAGTCCATCGGTAAGACCGGATCTACGTCTCAGGTAGTCACCAAGGCTGCAGGTGCACTCGCAGGAGCTGTTGCAGGAATTGCTGTTGCTAATTCCCCTCTTTTACAACCAGATACTTTAGAACGTATTACCGATGCAATCGCACTTCATTTAGAATCTCCCCCTACTGTAAAATACAGTATGAACTATTCAAATAAAGATTTGGGTACTTTAGTAGGGTTATTAGGGGGGTTGGCTTCTTCTAAAGAAGGTCTGACCGGAGAAGCAGCTGCTGCATTTGGAATGGCAGCAGCAAAAGTTCCAGGTATGTTTGGTTTAACAGGTGATTTGTCTGCTGCATTAGGGGTTTCAGCTGGCGTGGCTTTAAACCCTTTTAAAGAGACTGTATTTGAATCAGTAGACTTTAGATCTTTTACCTTTAAATATAAGTTCATGCCTAAAAATTTACGAGAAACCGAAACCATTAAAAATATTATCCAAACCTTTAAATATCATATGCACCCAGAGATGTCAGAAAATAATATATTTTTTATCTACCCATCGGTATTTAATATTACCTATTATTTTGATAGTGCCGTGAATACTTATTTTCACCAATTTAGACCTTGTGTATTAGAAAGTATGGATGTAACTTATGGTGGTGAGCAATTTTCAAGTTTTAGAGATGGTCGTCCTACAGAAGTAAACATGTCATTGGTATTTAGAGAAACAGAAATATTAACCAGAGAAAGTATTGAAAAGGGTTATTGATGTATTTCGATCATTTTCCTTTAACATATTATTCTCTCTACGATGATGTTAGTAATGTAAAAATAGTTACTAACATAACCACACGTGTTAGAATTTCAGATGAAGCTAAGAACAAAATAGCTATTTACGATGAGTATGATATTAGAGATGGTGAAACACCGGAGATTGTAGCAGATAGATTCTATAACAACCCGCAACTACACTGGATCATTCTTCACGTAAATGATATTTTAGATCCTAGATTCGATTGGCCTCTTTCAGTAAATAATCTATTAAAATTTTGCGAGGGTAAGTACACGAACGTTAATGGTACACATCATTACGAGGACAGCACCGGTAATGTAACTAACGGTAATGTAATTTTAACGTCGAGTTCGTCTTTTAATAATTTTTATGTAGGTAATGTGATTATTAATGATACCGGTAGCGGTACTGCTGTTATTACATCGAAATTATCTAGCTCTAACATTTTTATCTTAGCCACAGAAGGTGGATTTTCTGCCAGTGATAGAATAAGTCTTTATTCAAACGCATCAGTTAATGCTAACATTACATCTACTGTAACAGTATCAGGTACCCCGGTAACTAATTACTATTATGAAGATGTAAAGAATGAGAGTAAACGAAGAATACGTATTCTTAAAACAGCATACGTCAATTCATTAATAAATGATTTTAAAAATAAATTAGAGATTTAAATGGTTGGTGAGGAAGGGATTCAACGAGCCGGGCAGGTAGATATAAAAGAACTTAGCTTAATAAGTTCGGATAATCAGATAATATCTTTAAAGGATGGATTTTTTTCTGAACTTCATTTGTTTGAAGATATGTTTTTAAACTATATGCATGGCTATGTTTTAATAACAGATAAAAGAAATCTTATTCAAGAGTTAAACATACACGGGGAAGAATTTTTGAACGTCCAGTTTAAAACACCTTCATTTCCTGAAAAAGATATGGTAAGGAAAACGTTTAGAGTATATAAACTTACTGACAGAGAGATTGTTCAAGATACCAACACTCAAACGTATACGTTACACTTTATGTCTGTTGAAATGTTCAGCGACGTACTATTGCCTTTGTTTGGATCATATGAGGGGGATATTAAAGATGTTGTACAGACAATTTTTGAAAGTTTTATAGCGGAATCAAGAAATTACAATATTTCAATTGATCAAAAGGAAATTAAGGAGAATGAACAGCCAACAAATCTGATCATGTTAAATGAGCCGGCTAACCGAGTTAAATTTATATCTCCAGGCTGGTCACCATTTAAGTGTATAAACTGGCTGGCTTCTAAATCTATATCTAAAGATCTTACAGCAAAAAATTTTATTTTTTTTGAATCCAACAAAAATTTTTATTTTGGTTCAGTAGAAAGTATTTTTAAAGATGTAAGCGATAATAATCTCTTGATAGGAGAGTATACAATTTCTGTTTCTAATCTTGATAAAAAAGATCGTAATCGCGAGATGTTTTTAGCTAAAGATGTTAAGATGGTTGAGACGGTTGATTATTTTAAAAATTACACATCAGGGTATTTAACTAACAGGTTAGTTTATTTAGATGTATTTTATAAGCAGTATGAATTAATAGATTACGATCATATTGAGCAGTATAAAAAACAACATCATTCTTCGGGTCTAAGTAAATCCATACCAGTTTTTTCTCCTCAAGCAGTAAAACCTTTTGCTAATAATATATCTTTCTACCCCAAAAATCCTAAGCTTTTTACTAATTTTGATAATAATATAAATGAAAAAATGAATGAAATACATGGTAATCGCTTGTCAAGCTTATTAGAATTGGGGTTAATAAAAATGGATATGACTATACCAGGTAGAACAGACGCCGAAGTAGGTTGTATGATGAAGTTTATGTACCCTGCAGTAAACCCAAAATCACAAGAAGATAAATCTTTAGATAATATGGATAAACTGTATTCTGGTAATTATTTAATTACTGCAATCAGACATGTAGTAACAAGTCAATCACACGAAATGCATTTACAAGTAGTTAAAGATTCTCTTTATGTAGACGGAGAAAGTACTAAATTGGTGAACTATGCAGAAAATTTTTAATAAAGACGGTTTTAATTGGTGGATAGGTGTGGTAGAAGATAGAATGGATCCTGAAAAATTAGGTAGGGTCAGAGTAAGGATTTTTGGTTATCACACAGACAATAAAGTTATTCTACCTACAAGAGATCTGCCTTGGGCAGTCCCTATTCAACCTATTACATCTGCAGCAATTTCGGGTATTGGTTCATCTCCGTTAGGGCCTGTGGAAGGTTCTTGGGTAATAGGGTTTTTTCTTGACGGAGAAGATATGCAGCAGCCGGCTATTTTTGGTACTATTGCTACTAAGGCGGCCTTAAAAGCATTTGAAGCTGTAACTGAAGTTCCATCTATTTCTAATCCTAATAACGGTGTATTAAAGGATAGTGAAGGTAATCCGGTAGTTGACAGTCAGGGTGAACCTATACGGACTGGCACACCAGCGGTTGAGGGGTGGGAGTTAGGACAAACTTCTGAAAGATATGAGTCGGGGGGCAAAGGTCCGGGTACCATTAATAATTATACTAATAGCGGGGACTTAGGTGGAGCTTCTTACGGTACATATCAGTTTGCTTCTTACTTACCAGAAAAAATGCCTGATGGTAGAGCGAGACCGTCAGCTAAAAACTCACCAGTGCTACAATATTTAAGTAATTCTAAATTTAAAAATAATTTTATAGGATTAACACCAGCTACTCCTGAATTTGATTCCAAATGGAAGGAGGTAGCTAATCGCAATTCTCAAGAATTTAAAAAAGATCAACACGATTATATACAAAAAAAGTATTATGAAGTTGCAGTTGCTAATTTAAGAAGAGCTAGCATAGATTTATCCTCCTATGGGCCTGCTGTTCAAGATTTAATATGGTCGGGTGCGGTACAGTTTGGTCCTGCTAATATTTCAGCATTTAAAGAAACCATTTTAGGTAAAAGTCAATTATCTGATAGAGATATAGTGACCGTAGTAAGCGACTGGAAAATTTCCAATGTAAATAATTTGTTCAGGTCCAGTTCCGATAATATAAAAGCCGGGGTAAGAAATAGATACGTTAGCGAAAAAGAAGCTTTATTAAGGTTAATAGTATGAGCGACAATACCACGTTACAAGTAAAAAACAAACTGCAAGAAAGTATAGTTGAGCAGGTAAAGTCACTTGCACCTGGCGTTCCTTCTATAATTGTAAAAGAAATTGCTGAATCAGTCTCTGATCAATATTCACCCCAAATGGTACGGGGAATTGATCAAGGTACTAACTTTCAGCTTAATACTATTCCTAAAAATATTGAGGGGTCTGTTAACCCGGTTAATTTAACTAATGCCAATAACGGGCCTAAAGATATATTTAACAATTTGCAGGGTATAATACAATCACAATATAGCAGCAATTTTTCTAATGACATAACCAACACACTGGTACAGCAGTTAAGAAATAGCTTACAACCTAATCAACTAAACAATATAAATTTTCAAAATTTAAATAATAAACTTAACCAGCTAATTTCACCAGCAGTAAAATCTTCCGTAGATACTGCTTTAAATAATAGTCTAACAAATACCTTTAATCGTAATGTAGAGATACCTTCCTACCTATCGGGCTCTAGTACATTTTTTAATAATTTATCAAGTGAGGGTGCATTAGAGCAACTTACTGAATCCTTTAACATATCTACAGCTACTCAAGCCTTGAGTGAATCACAGAAATTTAGTGTAAATTATACAGAAAATAATGAAAAATTAGAGGTTTTAAATAAAGGCTTTACAGACCCAGAAGCAAGATACCCTACCAAAGAATACTCTGGTATATCAGAAACTAATAAGCTTGCCCAGGGTGATGTAAGAGGTACAGTAGTTCAAACTAAGAATAATGAAAGAATGTTGGGGGCAAAACTTCCTTACGGGCAGTCTTGGGACCAACCTGAATCACCCTACAGAGGGCAATACCCTTACAATAAAGTTACTCAAACAGAACAGGGCCATATAATAGAAGTAGATGATACACCTGGTTCTGAACGATTACACATCTACCACCGCTCAGGTACTTTTGTTGAAATAGACGCCAATGGATCTATAGTTAAGAGAGCAAAAGGTTCTTCCTATGAAATTATAGATAGAAACGGTAAGATAGCCATAGCGGGCAGCGCAGACGTATCTATTAATGGTGCATGTAATATATTTGTAGGCAATGATGCCAATATTGAAGTAGAGGGGGATGTCAATCTTACTTGTCATAATGATATTACTGCACAGGCTGGTGGCACTTTAAATATGTCTGCTAAAGAGGAAGTTAATATTACCAGTAGTGTAATAAATCTTGAAGCATACGATGCATTAAACTTAAAAGCCAATGCAGCGGTAAATATACATTCTTCGAATGTTGTGCATATGCATAGTAATGCAGATATTAAAGTGCAGGCTTTAGGTTCTTATTACTTAAAATCTGATCTTGATCTATATATTCAATCACTTAGTGCATTACATATAAAGGGTACGGGTGATATCAATATTGACACAGACGGTAAAATTTATTTAAATTCAGATACTGCCGATCCTAGTATAGATAGTTATGTTGCAGGCTCTTCTAATATTGGTGTATTATCGGGTAGAAAAGATATAGCAGATAATAGATTAGCTGATCCACAACCTCTTACTTTAGCCGATAACAAATCGTTATTACTGGAAGAAGAAACTCAAGATACTGAAAATTATAATCAACATAAAAATGTTATTATAAGTTCTGGGTACGCTAATGCAAGTACAATAGATCAAGAGCCTGTTTCTTTAGAGAGCGATTCACCAGTATCATCTCAAGGCACGGTTGTCCACGCAGATGTAAATCTAAAAAAGGTAACAATGTTACCCGGAAATTACAACCTTTCTACTAATTTTACAGTAGAAATGCTTTCTAGTAAAGCTGCTGTTACTAAGGATATAATAGTAGCACAAGCCGGTTTATCGTACGGGGAAATTATATTTAACCTTCAGTCACTTGCGCTTAATGTTTTAGAACCTATCAAGAAAGTCTATCCTGATATGTTCGTAACATCTGCATTCAGATCATTGAAAAATGCTTCTAACTCCTCTACCTCACAGCACCCAAAAGGTATGGCAGCGGATGTTCAATTCAAAGGCGCTACTAAAGAAGATTATTATGATTTAGCTATAAAAATTGCTAAGTTTATTAAATACGATCAGCTTATTCTTGAATATTGCAATTATACCAAAAATCCTTGGATACATATTTCATTTAGTGAAGAAAGGAACAAGACTCAAGTTCTTACTTTTTTTAATCACAAAAAGCATTCCTATGGACTTTCCAATCTAGCTTAGAGGTCATATGCCACACATAACCATTTTTGGCGATTCTCTATCCACATACGGGGGATTGTTGTTAATTCCAGGTTCAGATCCTACCAACGAAGCAAATTATTTACTAGATAATGCTAATGGTAATGTATTAACAGCCATTTCTTCAGCCTACCCTACATATACAATTAATAATATTAGTAGGGGAGGTATGACAACAGATGAAGCATTAACCGGGTTACAAAACTACATTGGACCTGGTCCAAATCCTTTTGGTTCGCACGTAACTATAACTGGATACCTGTCTAATGTTAGACCCAATATAGCGGTAATTCGTTATGGAGTAGCTGATGCTATTTTAATGGGTCAACCTAACGTTACACTTAGAAATATAGACACTATTATTAAACATGCTGTAAATAATTGTAATGCAACGGTTATTTTAATTGGGTGTAACCCGCAAGCTAATAATGGAGAGGGGGCCAACCCGGGGTATTTTACCACTAACACTACTGGGGTAGTAAACGCTAGTAACATTCATCAGCAGCTTCATGATAAAGCTAGAAGAGAAAATATTCCATTTATTGACCCGAGATGGGCAAATGTTATGACGAATGGTCTACCTGATGGAGTGCACCCATTACAGCCGTATGGAAAGGTAATTACAGAAGAAATTGCATATCAAGCCCAGCAATTGGTTAATTTTAATTTAAAATCTAATATAAACATAACTTTTTAAATGCCACAAATTGCATTCATAGGTAGTAAAGATTCCCGAAATGATACTAAAAATAAGGGAAGCCCAACAGTATTTGCTAATGGGTTAGGTGTGGTTAGGTTAGGGGATAAGGATACAAGAAACGATACGATGGTAGAAGCTAGTTCTACCGTGTACGCTAATAATTTAAGAGTTTGTAGAGTCGGGGATAGGGATTCTCGCAATGATACTATAGTGTCTGGTAGTAACACAGTAGTAGTAGGAGGATAAATATATTATGGCTAGAAATACTAGAACTTTTACCGATTTTAATCTGCTGTTTTCCAAGCATCCTGTATCTAATGATCTTAACGTTAAGACCAATGAGGACGCTGTTAAGTCTTCTCTGCGTAATTTAATTTCTACTAAGAACTATGAACGACCTTTTCATCCTGAAATTGGATGTCAGGTACACAGCCTATTATTTGAAAATTTTACGTCTGTGACAGTTCAAACCATGAAGCGTTCTATATTTGAAGTAGTAAGGAAATTTGAACCGCGCGTATCTATTTTGGATATAAAAATTAGTGATAGACAAGATGAAAATAGAATCGATCTAGATATAATTTTTAAACTTATAAATTCAGACAGGCCTGTTACCCTTTCTACATATCTAACAAGAGTAAGATAATGGCAAACCTAAGAATAGCTGAGCTAGATTTTGATGCTATAAAAACTAATCTTAAAACTTTTTTACAATCTCAATCAGAATTTACAGACTACGATTTTGAAGGATCTAGTCTATCTGTTTTAATTGATTTGTTAGCATACAACACTCACTATAATGCATATCTTGCTAATATGTTAATGAACGAAATGTTTTTAGATTCTGCAGTTAAAAGATCTTCAGCAGCTTCCATAGCAAAACATCTAGGATACACCCCTAGATCAAAAAGAAGTTCTACCTCCAGTATTAATGTTGTAGTAAATAACCCCACAAACCTACCTCCAACGTTGTTTATTAACAAATTTACTCAATTTACATCTTCTGTAAATGGGACTTCCTATACATTTTCAACTATTCAAGATTATAGCGCTGAAAGAAGTGGTACTTCTTACACGTTTAATAATTTAAATATTGTTGAGGGCATTCAAGCATCTCATACCTTTGTAGTTGCTGATACCACACCAGATGGTAAGTATGAAATTCCAGCATTAGATATAGATACGACTACCTTATCTGTAGAAGTACAAAATTCTATTTCAGATCTAACCTCTTACACTTACAATTTAGCTACTGACATCACTGGCAAGACCTCAGAGTCTAAAATTTATTTTTTAGAACTTTCACCTTTAGGTAAATATCAAATTTATTTTGGCGACGGTATAATTGGCAAGCAGCTTGTTCTAGGTAATATTATTAATTTAAGATTTTTGCGCTCTTCAGGTTCTTCCACTAATGTATCTAGTTTAAATACCCAAACTTTTACTGCTGCTAGTACCATAGGCGGTTCTAGCGACATTACCATAACGGTGAACAGTAATTCTTCTGGGGCCAAAGATGAAGAATCTATTACGTCTATTAAGTATAATGCTTCTAAAATTAACGCGGCAAAGAATAGGGCCGTGACTGCTGATGATTATGAAGCATTAATACTAGCTAATTATTCTGGTGCAGAATCCGTAGCTGTATGGGGTGGGGAGGATAATGATCCTCCTATTTACGGTAAAGTTTTAGTAAGTTTAAAACCAGCTACTGGTTTTACTATACCCCAGTATGTAAAAGACAATATAAAAAATATTATACTAAATGATAAAAAAATAATTTCTTCCGGAATAGATTTTATAGACCCGTCTTATATTTTTATAACCACGACCTGTGCTGTTCAATATAATCCTTCCCTAACTACTTTAGGTGCAGAAGGAATAAAATCTACCGTTTTAACTACTATTGAAAATTTCTTTGATAATGAGCTTGGAAAATTTTATAAAACTTTTTTTTATTCAAAATTAGTTAAAAATATACTTAATTCTGATAACTCTATTTTGAATGCGATAATAACTATAAAGTTACAGAAAAGAATATTACCAACATTAGGAATAAGTAATACTTTTTTAAATTCAAACACTATTAAATTTAGGAACCCTATAAAGCCTGGAGGTATAACATCAAGTTATTTTTATCTTAATGTAAACACTCTAATTACGCTTTGTAAGATTATTGATATACCCAATGAATCACCACCTTCTTATACCGGTACGGGTATACTAAGAGTGTTAAACGTAAGTAATGGGTCTATAGTTTTAAGAAATATAGGTAGTGTACATTATAGTACAGGTGAGGTTGTAATTAATAGTTTAACACCAGTTTCCTATCCTACGAACATTATTGATATAAGAATTAATGCTGAAATTCAAGAAAATTATTATACATTAACATCAGCAAGAAATGAAATATTCTTGCAAGATGATACTGTAATGGCGTTACCCGGGGGGTATCTTCCCGGTACTAGTATTTCAGTTACTCCTTTAATAACATGACATTATCCAGGTTAAAAGAAAAAATTTCTAAGCTGGTTAGAAGCCAGCTTCCGGAGTTTGTATCTAATGATTATAGTTTGTTTGTTAGCTTTATAGAAGCATATTATAGATTTTTAGAACAAGACCAACAAGCTATAGAGATTGTTCAAAATGCATCTGAATATTCGGATATCGATAGAACAACATCCTCATTTTTAAACTATTTTTTATTAAATTATGCTAAAGATTTACCATTCAATTCAAGCGTAAATAAACGTTTACTTATAAAAAGAATAAATGACCTATACACCTCTAAAGGTAGTAATTTATCTTTTAAACTTTTGTTTCAACTCTTATATGGTGAAATAGCTAAAACCTCTTACCCGTACGATTTAGTTCTGAAAGCCAGTGATGGTATATGGGAACAAAAGCTGTCAATTCAGGTCACGCTTATTTCAGGTAGTACTAATAACTTAGCCGGTAAAATCCTTAATGTAAAAAAGGATGGCATTACATTTACTGATCAAATTCTTAAAGTAAGATTTTTAGAAAATAACAAATATGAAATTTATATCCCATACACTTCTACTACCAATTATTCTATAGATGATGACGTATATGTAGGTACCTATCCTAACTATGATTTTTTAGGAAAGGTTTTACCTATAACCTCCAATTTAGAAATCCTTAATGCAGGAGCTGGGTTTAAAGTAGGTCAGATTTATAATATTATAGAATTAGGAGGAAGCGGTACACTATTAAAAGTTTTAAAAACTCATGCTAACACGGGTGTAGCAGCGTTTAAAACTATCAATTATGGTTATGGTTATGAAAGTAATACATCTTTTAATTTTGAAATTTCTTCTCTATCTGGAATATCTGCATATAATAGAAATTTTACTAGTATTACAGGTGGTTTCAAAGATGAAATTAATATTGGAACACCTCACTCTAATACTTCTCCTACACGGTATTTTGCATCAGACTATGTCCCATCTTTTTCTATTTCTGGATTAGATTATGTTGTAAATTTTTACAGTTATTTTGTAGATATATACGTACAGGATGGTAGTACAGTATTGGGTTATACGTTTGACCCTGTAGTCTCTACCACCACCGTAAGTACGGTTACATCTGCAACCTCTTCTAGTGATTCAGACGCAGCTATTTTAAAATTTAATATGGGAGCTTTAGCAAGATACCCCGGGGAGTACAAATCTTCTCAGGGGTTTGTTTCTGAACCAGATGTGAGATTAGCAGATAATCAGCTTTATCAACCATATGCTTATCAGATAGAAAGTAGCATAGATGTAAGTGTTTTTTATAATATAGTTAAAAAATTAATTCACCCAGCAGGTACTAATTTATTTGCAAAACGAAATTTAGAAAATTTTGCAAACATAAGATCAAATGTAAGTATATTAACAAGAAGTAATGTTTTACTAGAAATAAAAGATAGTTTAGATTTTGACGATGTATTAAGCTTTACTACTAGAGTATTAGCAAATAGTTCAGTTAGTATATCTGATTTGAGCATATTAAAAACTTCCTTCAAAATTAACGATGAAAGCTTTACATTAGATGATGATGTTAATAAAAATTTTATTACTACCATACCGGATAGTGTCTCACTCTCAGATTCGAATACCTTAAGTTTTGGTAAGTTTATATCAGATAACGTTACAATTTCTGATTCTTCTTTAGCTGAATTAGCTTTATTCTTATCAAATAACATTACAGTAAACGAGGTTATATCAGCAAGTATACAGGGTACACCTTTATCTAACAGTATTATACTTTCCGATAATACAAGTATTTTAGTTAATGTTGCTGCGACTGATAGTGTAACTCCTTCAGATAATCTAGGTAATACAGTAATCTATAAATTAATTACTGATAGTATAACATTAAGTAATACAGCATATGCATCGTTCTCAACGAGTATAAATAATCTTTATAGTAAAGTATCATTTACAGATTCAGGTACAGTAGCATATCTTAATTATGTGATTAATTATTTTGATTACTTTGTAGACATTTATGTTTCAGAACAAAATACTTTTTAAGGAAAAAAAATGGTAGCAGATTCAGTAAAAATTAAAGGTAGACTCAACGTGATCCATTTAGATAGCGACGGTCTATTAAAAGGAGAACAAAAAATAGACAATCTTGTTGTAGCTACAGGTAAAAATATAATTGCCTCTAGACTGCTTGGTAATACAACTCCTACTCCGAGTCATATGGCTATTGGAAGCTCATCTACAGCAGCTGCAACTGGCCAAACTGCGTTACTGGGTGAGTTAGGTCGAGTAGCTTTTGATTCTACTTCTCGTTCTAGTAATGTAAACACTTACATTGCCACGTTTCCTGCAGGTACTGGTACAGGAGCGGTTCAAGAAGCTGGAATATTTAATGCGGGGTCATCCGGTGATATGTTGTGCAGAACAACTTTTAGTGTGGTTAACAAAGCTGCTGGTGACTCTATCATTATTACATGGAACTTGACTGTAGCTTAAAATGTCTTTTTTACTTAAAGAGTCTGTTCATCAGTCTCTTATAGAGACTTTATACAATGAAATAATTTCTAATAGAAGCATTTATTACTATTTTATAGGTAATATTCTTCAATGGGAAAATGAATTAGTACCGGGTATTCCATTAGATACAGCTGCTTATGAAAAATATACTCGTGATGGTATTATTAGTGTAAAAAGAATAAATTTGAGGGATGTGTCTCTTGTTGTGCCTAGAAGAGATTGGTCTTCTAATGTAGTGTATGATCAGTATGATGATTATTCTAGTTCTGTGCTTTCTAATTCCGGCTCACCTTCTTTAAAAAATTCTAATTTTTATGTTTTAAGTAGTAATTATAATGTCTATAAATGTTTGTATAATAACGAGGGTGCTAATTCGACTATAGAACCTTCTGAAACAGACTTTACACCAATAAACACCAGCGATGGGTACATTTGGAAATATATGTATTCCATTCCGCTAGCAAACAGAAATAAATTTTTAACTTATGATTACATGCCAGTTCAAAGGGCTATTAATTTAGGGTATTATGCGAACGGAGAAATTAGTAGTGTAGTTATACTTGAGGGAGGATCAGGATACAATAATAACACTGCTACTACTTTGTCTGTGACAGGTAATTTCAACTCTGGAAATGGCAACGTACTAGCTAATATTACCCCGGTGATTAACCAAAGCGGGGAAATTATTGATACAGTAATTACTAACCCCGGCTATAATTATCAATATGCAACTATTTCAATAAATGATACGCAAGGGACGGGTACAAGCTTATACAAAGGCTTAGGTAATGTAAAAATTTTATCAGTTGGCAGCGGGTATATTACTAACGCTATTATTAATACTACGGCAACTATTGCGACTACCGGTGCCGTTCAACCAACATCTAATGCTAAGGCTAACTTAATTTTTAGTCAAAATTCCTTGGTGGATGTGGTAATTGTAAATCCGGGGTCTGGCTACTCCTCCAATGTTATTTCTAATACTAGTATAACTATTTTAACGACAGGTAGCTACCAGCCTACTTCTAATGCTACGGCTAATTTATTTTTTAATTCTACAGCAATTCTAAAACCTATATTATATGAAGGTAGAATAGAATCTATAGTTATTGAGGACCCTGGTACAGGTTATTCAACTAACTTAACTACTTCTGTTTCTGTTATTGGGGATGGAGTAGGAGCAGTTCTTACCCCTTACATTAATAGTGTAGGTCAAGTAGAAGATATTATAATTGAAAGTAGAGGATATGGGTACACTAGCGCCGAATTATTTATTTCTGGCCCGGGCAGCGGTGCAAATGCTATTACTAATTTATCCCAATATACTGATTTAGAAACTATTCAATCTATTGTGGAAGTAACCGCTATAGATGGATCTGTTAATGCTATAAGAATAAATGACGGTGGGGATAGCTTCTCTCATGCTAACATTAGTTTATTAGGGGATGGGGTAGGATTTGCAGGTAATGTTGTAGTTTTTAATAATTCTATTTCTAAAATCACCATAGACAGCCCAGGTTCTGGTTACACTTTTGGAAATGTAATAATTACAGGTGATGGTGCAAATTCTAATTTAACTGCTATTATTTCACCGCCTGGTGGGCATGGTAAAGATGCAGTAACAGAACTTTTTTGTGACGCTATTATGATGACATCAACTATTAATAACGATTTAAATCACGGTTATTACATAGGTAATGATTATAGACAATTTGGAATAATTAAAGACTTAAAGAAATATAATTCAGGTCTTTTATTTGATAATGTTATTGGTAGTGCCTGTTTTCTAGTATCCAGCAGTTCAGGTTTTACTAATTTAGAAAGAGACGACGTCTTATATTCTAATGTTAACGGTGTGCTTAGATATTTTGAAGTCGTGGAAGTCCCTACACTTACTAAAGCACTTCTTTTAAATAAAAATAATTATACTATAACTACAGGTGATATTCTTACGGGTGTTAATAGCGGGCAATCGTATACTATAAGTTATGTTGATAAAACTCCCGATATAAATAAATCTAGTGGTAGATTGCTTTATATAGATAACCGAACAGCTGTAAGTCATACAGAGCAGCAGTTAGTTACATTAAGAACAGTTATAAGACTGTAAGGTTGCTTATGCCAATTAATTTTAATACGAATCCTTATTACGACGACTATAGCGAGGATAAACTATTTTACCGTATTTTATTTAAACCGGGTCGGGCGGTTCAGGCTAGAGAACTAACTCAAATACAGACTATACTTCAAAATCAAGTAAAGCGGTTCGGTCAAAATATTTTTAAGGAAGGTAGTTTAGTTATTCCTGGGCATTCTGCTGTAGACCGGTATGCCAAATACGTTAAACTAACTTCTTCTTATAACTCTGTCGATACTGATGATGTCATCGCTGGTTTACTTGGTACAGAATTAACGGGGCAGACTTCGGGAGTTATAGCAAAAATTATAGATTATGAATTAACTAGTGATTCTGATCCCCCTACTTTATACTTAAAATACTTAAATTCTGGTACTTCAAGAACTCAAACAGGTTTTTCTGATGATGAAGTTTTAGTAAATTCTAATTCAACGGTTTCTGTAAAAACTATATCCTCTAATTCTACTGGAACAGGTATACGATTTTCTATTCAAGAGGGTGTTATTTTTATTAGAGGTTATTTTGCTTTTTTCGAATCTCAAGATATTTTAATTTCAAAATATGATAGCACTGTATTTAAATCGGTAGGGTTTAAAATTACAGAAAGTATTACTACAAGTGATGAGGATGAAACTCTATTGGATCCTGCAGCAGGTTCCTACAATTATTTTGCTCCTGGTGCTGATAGATTTAAAATTGAACTAACTTTAAATGTACGCGATATAGGCGACTATTCCGGGGATCCTGATTATATTGAATTAGCTAGAATAGAAAATGGTGAGTTAATTGCTTTAAAAAGATCAGCTGAATATAGCATCTTAGGTGATACTTTAGCTAGAAGAACATATGATGAATCTGGTAATTATACCGTACGTCCTTATTCTTTAGAAGTTACTAATCACCTTCGTACTTCTAACACTACTTTAAGAGACGGAATTTATACATCAGAATTAGGCGGAAATTCTCAACTTTACGTCGGCGTCATTAATCCTGGTAAAGCGTATGTATTAGGTTATGAAATAGAAGACCTTAAAACAAGGTATATAGAAATACCCAAGTCTAGGGATACCGTGAGTGTAAACAATGGTGTAGTTCCTATGGATATTGGCAACTATATTCTTATAGAGAATGTATATTCTGTACCGAATATTTCTAGTTTATCTACGGTATATCTATATAACCGTAAAACTTCAACGGCTGGTAATTCTAATGGAAATTTAGTAGGTACGGCAAGACCTAGAGCCTTGGAATATTATTCAGGGAGTGGGAGTAGTTCTATTTTTAAATTATACCTGTTTGACATTAATATGACGTCTCCTTATGTGTTTGAAAGAGACGTTAAGCAAGTTTTTTTTGATAACAGCGGTTTTAACGATTTTACAGCTAATACGGTTAGTACCAATAATTTATTAACTGGTACGCTTAACTTTCTTGCTGGCTCTCCGGTAATTACAGGAGCTGGTACAAGATTTACTACTGAATTACAAGCTAACAATTACATACAAATTGGACCTAGTTCCTCAAATGTATTCATAGTTTCAAACATAATTAATGACTATCAAATAACTGCAACCTATAATTCTGTTTATTCAGCTAATGGTTTATCCGGATATAGGCAAGACTCTAATATTTTTTACCCGGAAAATAGTTCTTATATTATAGAAATTCCATATAGTAATATTAAAACAGTTGATCCTACTGACTTAGAAACTAGCTATTATACCAGAAGAGTATATGATAGGACGCTATCTACGGGTAGTATAAGTATAACTGCCGGTACTAATGAGGTATTCAATTCATTCTCAAGCGACGATTATATTGTTATTAATAAAACAACTGGGGCTGTAGTACCTCTTTATTCAGCTAATATTTCTTTAAGTGGTTCGCCTACGGGTAAAACAATAACTCTTAACTTAGGTTCTTCTTTTGGTTCTAATGAAATAAGATTTTTTTCTACGGTTTATAAAACTAATAATGCTGCTGATAAAAAGGTAAAGACTTTAAATTCTACTAGTTTAGATTTCACCTCAAATTCTACTGCAACTGCTTCATTAAATTTAGCACGCGCAGATGTTTATGAAGTTTCTAATGTTTTAATGTCTGCAAATTCTTTCGGTACAGCATTCTTAGCTACTAACTCTAGAGATATCACATCACGTTATACTTTTGATAACGGGCAACGTAGAACACATTATGACATAGCAACTTTAACATTAAAACCTGGACAACCCTCACCTACAGGTCCAGTTAGGGTTTATTATAGTTATTTTACTCATAGTTCTGGTGATTATTGTTCAGTAGATTCCTATTCAGATTTAACTTATGAGCAGATACCTTCATTTAAAGACGGAACAAAAATATATCAGTTAAGAGACTGTATAGATTTCAGACCTGTTATCGATACTTCAGGTAACACTTTTACTAATCCTACAGAGTTTCCTAAACAAACATCTTTCTTTACTACAGACTATGAATACTATCTGGGTAGAGTGGATAAAATAGTTGTAAATCCTACAGGTAATATTTTCTATTTAAGCGGTCCTAGCTCACTTACCCCTATTGAACCTTCCACACCAGAAAATACTATGGCGCTTTTTGTTTTAAAACAAAGACCGTATGTATTTGATGTTAAAAAAGATATTGACGTGAGCGTTGTTGATAATAGACGGTTTACTATGCGGGATATAGGTAGGATAGAAAATAGAGTAAAAAATTTAGAATATTATACGGAGCTATCATTACTAGAGCTAGATCAAAAAGTTTTTACTATTAAAGATAATGAAGGTTTTGATAGGTTTAAAAATGGTTTTGTAGTAGACAGCTTTACTGGTCATGCTATAGGTGATGCTACTAACCCGGATTATAGTATATCTATGGATCTTAATGAAGGTTATATCAGGCCACTATATGTTAATATAAATGTACCTTTATCAGAAATCTGTACTACCAATACCCAGCGTACCAGCAATCACTATGCCATTACTGGTAACACTGTATCTCTTCCCTACACTAACGAACTCTTTATTCAATGTAATGTGGCGTCGAGAGTAGAGAATGTAAATCCATTTGAAGTGATTAAAAACGTTGGAGATATTTTGTTAGATCCGCCGGCTGATTACTGGTTTGAATCCAACAAACTTCCAGACATTTACATTGATCAGGAGGGTACGTTTGATACATTACAATCGGATAGTGCTTCTAAAGGTACTTTTAATACTATTTGGAATGCTTGGGAAGTAGTATGGGTAGGGGGCGCACGACAGGAACAAAGAACCGGTACAACTTATAAAACATATGAAAAAATAGATACTACTACTAATAATGATGTTATTGTTAGTAAGGTTATTATTCCTAAAATGCGTTCGGTAAATATAAATTTTGTAGCTAAAGGTATGAAGCCTAATACAAAATTAAAAGCTTTTTTTGAAAATTTTGATGTCACAAATTTTTGTAAAGGTAAGTATACTTCTACAAACTCTTTACTTTCTGATTCTAATGTATACCTTAGAACTAATGATATTTTAAATTCGTCTGTTACTAATTTTGGAAATTTATATACTGATATAAACGGAACGATAGAAGGTACGTTTAATTATCAATCTAACTTCTTTAATTTAAACACAGGAGAAAAGCGGTTTACTTTAACTGATTCTCCTACCAATATGGATGATTCTGAGACTGTAGCATCGGTTATTTTTATTTCTTCCGGTGTAAGTAGACAAGTTAGAAATGAAATAGTTTCCACTAGATATACTTATTCCACACAGGAACAAGTTTACGAGAATAGAAATTCCTCTGAACAATCTTCTCCTCCTGTTAGTACTATAGTAAATACCTATTTACCTTCATCTGATCTTGTTTCAACCACAGTTATTAGAAATAACAATAACTGGAATCCTTTAGATGAGCAAACCAATGCTGTAAGATCAGCTACTGGGTTAAATTTAGGGTTAGAAGATATAAGAGTTTTAGAAGCTGCTGATGAGTCTATTCAAACTAACTTACAGTCCGCCACGACGGGCGCCAGTGCAGCTACGGTTAAATCAACTACTGCTGGTTATTTTAATAATGATGGTTCTGTAAGATGGGATGTTTTATCTCCTGCTCTATTTAATGATTCCTGGTCTACTGGTTTAAGTGCCAGCGCAACCCAGCAGCTTAAATCAGCAAAAGACAGTTATGTCGACACAATAAAAATCGGGTTAAAGGATGCTCAATCCGGTACTTATGCAGAACCTGAAAAAGGAAGTATACTAGCAGATATGGTAGATGCACTTAACCATTATAAAAATAACCCCGGGGGTCCTTTAGACAATTTTATAAATGCTACTAATATGGGTGAGCCGGGTGGTATGTCAGTGACTGACTTAGCCATTCATCTATCAGCTTCATTAGTAACAGTAGCAGGGGCTGCGTCGCAAGCTGGTACCTTAGACCCTGAAAATGCAAAATGGGTCAATATGATGGATAATATTGTAACAGGTAATCAGAGAGGTAGAAATTAACTATCATGGCAGCTATTTCCGATATAAGCACTAGTATTACAAGGGGCGGGTTTGGACAAGACCCTATGTGCCAAACATTTTTTGTAGTTGGTTCCCCTGTAACTTTAAGTTCAGTTGGGCTTTTCTTTTATGTAAAAGATAGCATCCTACCTTTTTTTACTGAAATAAGAACTGTTATAAATGGTGTACCTTCTCAAACAGTTCTACCTTTTTCAAGAGTAACGGTTTTCCCGTCTTCTATTACTACTTCTGATGATGCCACAGAAGAAACCATCATCTACTTTGATGGTCTAGTTTATTTACAACCAGGTGAGTATTGTATTGTTCTAAATTCAAATTCTTCTAATTACAGAGTTTGGATTGCGCAAATTGGAGAGGTTGATATAAAAACATCTCAACCCATTGTAAATCAGCCTTATATTGGTAAACTATTTAAATCTCAAAATGCATCTATATGGGTACCTTCAGAGAATCAAGATCTTAAATTTAATCTTTATAAAGCTAAATTTTCCACTACTAATACTGGTACAGTGGATCTAAAAATTGAATCTAAGTTCTATGAAAATAGTTTTATGGAATCTAATCCGTTAATTAGCTATCCTAATTCTAAAACATTAAAAATTCTACATACTAATCATGGATTAACTACCGGATCATATGCTAAAATTTCTGGTTTTGACTCAATAATTTTTAAATCTAATGGTTTTAGCAATATTTTTGGTATCAACGTTGCTACCGTAGAAAACGTAGTGTTTCCAGTTTCTAACATAAAGCAGAATTCTTATACTATAACCCTACCGCAGACGTCTAATGTTACTTCAATCACACGAGCTGGGAGTACTACTCTAGCCGCACAAAAAGATTTAAGATTTGATGCTATTTTTCCTCAAATAGTTAGTTTAGATTTCGGTGGGGGTACAATTGATGTGGAAGGTAAGTTTACATCTGTAGGGTATACTTTAGGTGATTTTGTTAGCATTAATAAGAATAAAGTTACCGAGCTAAGCTCTGCTAAGGTAGTACCTTCTACAGTAAACATTGTTCAAAATATGAGCGGTGTAAATCCGTTTACCTTACGGTTAAGACTTAACTCAGATAATGATCAAGTTTCTCCGCTTATAGATATGTCTCTTCAATCAGTATTATTAATTCATAATCAGGTGAACTCTCCTACCTATTCTAGTGAAAATATTGATAATGATATTGTAACCGTGTGCGCTGCTAACGTTCAAGTTAGCTTTACCAATCTATCTTCTAATATAGGTACGGTTAATATTAGAGGAACACCTCATAAAGCCAACGCTACCTTAATACCTAAAGGAACGTTTATTACTATTTCCGGATCCGGTAGTAATAATAAAGTCCTTAGAGTACTGGATGTTTTAGATTCCGGTGCTAATATTAAAGTTGCTGGGGCCGTGGTGAATGAGGCTGAAGGTTCTTCTGTTACCATTACTAATGGTTCAGGGTTTATAGCAGAAGAAAAAGCTACTGGTGGGTCTTCGTTATCGAAATACATAACCAAGCAGATAGACTTTAAAAATCCATCTACTGGTTTTAATTTAAGACTAGATGTTTTAAAGCCAGAGTATACTAATGTAAGAATTTTTTATAAAGTAAAAGAAGTCGGTGATACATCGCCATTTGATATAGAAGATTTTGTTGAGATAAACAGCCTGGATATTACAACATCACGTGCTGGTGAATATTATGAGGTTGAAAAACAAATTGATAATTTATTGCCTTATAATGCTATAATTCTAAAAATTGTTTTAGAATCAACCGATACAGCTTATGTTCCTAAGTGTAAGAATCTACGATTAATAGCATTAGCCTAATGATAAGACACACAAAAGTTAAAAATCACCCCGGGTTAGTTCGTGATTCTAAAACAAAAGCTATTGTAAATGTAGACAGTGCAGCTTTTGAAATATATAAAAGTGAGCGTAATTTTCGTAAAGAAATAAAAGAAAAAACCTATGAAGTTGAGCATGACATAAATACCATCAAGAATGAATTAAATGAAATTAAAACTATTCTTTTACAATTTATAGAAAAGAACCGTTAAATGCCTAACTTAATTTTACGAGAAAATAACTCTTTATCTAGCCCGGGTACAACTGTAAAGGGATCACCCTTATCTAATAACGAGGTTGATAATAACTTTTCTAATCTTAACATAGCAATAGGCGTACCTTCTAATTTAGTTACCTCAAATACTTCTAATTTAGTGGTAGCTATAAATGAATTAAATACCAAAATAAATGTTTTAAATTCTAATATAGGGGTTTTAAATAATTTAACTACATCAGCTAATTCTAATGTTGTATCTGCAATTAACGAAGGGTCGGGTTCTTCAGGTGTTACTCCTGCTACTTACGGTAATGCCTCTATTATTCCTATAATCGTAGTTAATTCTCAAGGTAGAATTACATCTGCTTCCAACGTTACTATTAATGGTGTATCTAATTTTGCCAATACCGGGCCAGGCAACGTTGGCTTTACAATTTCAACCGTTACTGGTGCTAGCTTTTCAGCCAATTTATCTACTTCAGGCGTTACGGGTGGTGTATATGGTGGGAATTCTTTTCTATCACCTACTATAACAGTAGATAGTTTTGGTAGAATAACTTCTGCTTCAAATACAACTATTGGTATAGATGTAAGTAACGATACATCATCTAATAGTACTACGTTCTATCCTTTGCTTTCATCCGACGCAACTGGAATTGTTTATAAAGCAAACGTATCTTCTACTAAATTATACTTTAATCCTAACTCAGGTACATTATATGTAACTACATTAACACAGTTATCAGATCAACAAGTTAAAACTAACATAATAAACATTACTGACGCAACTACCAAAATTATTTCACTTAATGCAATTGAATTTAATTGGGTGGAAAATGGTATAAAATCATCCGGGTTTATTGCTCAAGATATTGAAGCTATTTTTCCTCATCTAGTATCAACCAGTGATTTAGGTATTAAATCTATCAATTATGCAGGCATAATTCCATATTTAGTACGTACTATTTTTGAACTCAACGAGCGGGTGACTAGCTTAGAAAAACTATAGATATAATATAATATTGTAATTTTTTTAAATATAAATAATTAAACAATAGGATATTGTATGGCAAACGTTACTAATCTTTTTATAGATCAAGGATCAAATACAACAGTAACAATATATGTAACAGATAATACTGGAACAGCTCGTAACTTATCCGGCTATTCTGCTAGATCTCAATTAAGACGTTCATATACTTCTACCTCTAATACATCCTTTACTGTATCTATAAGCAATCCAGCAGATGGTGAAATAACTATTAATTTAACAGCGGATCAAACTGCTAATCTTAAATACGGTAGATATGTTTATGATGTAGAATTAATTTCAAATAGTTACAGTGTTGAAAGAATTATAGAAGGCATTATTACGGTATACCCCGAGGTAACTAAATAATGCCTGTTTCGGTGACGTCTAGAAGTAATAACTCTTCTATTGTACGGGTTGTAGCTGGAAGTAGAAGTGAGGGTGCGGTAGTTTTAAGAAAGTTAGAAGGAAGCTTAACCGTTCAAGGTCTAAGCAATGTAGATTCTTCTAATTTACAAGATGGGTATACAATAATATATGATTCTAATACTAATACATGGGTAGCACAAGAAATTGTGGCTACTGCAGTTGAAAGTTTAGACGGCGGATTCTATTAAGGTAAAAACATGCCCACAATTATTCAAATAAAAAGATCAGCTAATGTATTTGCTCCTACAACTTCAGATCTGTTAGAGGGTGAATTAGGTTATTCATATGATAAAAGTAATAATGGAGCTGGCGCAAAACTTTATATTGAAGCACTTGATAGTAGTAATAACCCTATAATTCATACTTTAGGTGGTAAGTATTACACTACCATAATTGACAGTGCTACAGATACCAATACATCCAATACTTTAGTAAAACGCAATTTAAACGGCGATTTTACCTCGGGCAACATCACCGCGCGACTTTATGGTACAGCAAATGCTGCTATTCAATTAACAACCCCTAGGCTTATAAATTTAAGCGGTGACTTAGAAGGTAATGTTTTATTTGACGGTACTTCTAATGTTTCTATAGTTGCCAATATATTACCTAATTCTATTGTTTTAGGTACCGATACTTCTGGTAATTATCTCTCTAATGTAATCGCTGGTTCTGGTATACAAATTACTAACCAAGGTGGTGAATCTGCAACCCCTACTGTATCTCTGTCTTCTTCCGGGGTTGCTGCAGGAACTTACGGTAGCGATACCCTAGTTCCAGTTATTACGGTGGATACATTTGGTAGGCTTACCTCTGTTTCAAACGTATCTATTAATACAGCCTCTTCTGGTAATTTAAATGTATTTAGTACAATTAATGTATCAGGCCAGAGTTCTATTAGTGCAGATAACTCAAGCGATACCCTCACCTTAGCTAATACGCTTGGTATTGTAATAGGAACCGATGCAGGTTCTGATATACTAACTTTTGCTCTATCTAATACTGGTGTAGTAGCGGCTACTTATGGTAGTGCGGGAAATATACCCGTTATTTCGGTTGATGCTCAAGGTAGAATTACTAGCGCGTCTAACATACAAATATCTACAAGTTTAGGAATTTCAGGTAATGTTGGTAGCGATACCATCTCTTTAGGTAGTGAAACTTTAAGTATTGTTGGGGGATCTGGTATAGGTACTACAGTAAGTAGTAATACTGTATCTATTTTCAATACCGGGGTAGTATCATTATCGGGTACTAGCAACGAGGTAAATGTATCATCTGCTAATGGTGCTGTACAAATAGGATTACCAGATAATATAACTGTATCTGGAGATCTTTCTGTTTTAGGTAATTTAACCATTCTTGGTAATGTAACAACAGTAGGTACTTCCAGCATAACTATAAATGATCCATTAATTCATTTAGCTAACAATAATACTTTTTCAGACCTGATAGACATAGGATTTGAAGGTCGTTATTTTGATTCTACTTTTGGTCAAATGAATGCTGGTTTGTTTAGAGATGCATCTGATAGCGGTTTATTTAAACTATTTTCTAATGTTTCCGCTAGTTTTGAAGGTCAATCTACCATTAATACTGCAGACCCTGGGTATACGGTAGCCACTTTAGTAGCTAATTTAAAAGGCGGAACAGTATCAAACCTTACAGCTAATATTTCTGTAAGTGACGGGGGTACAGGAAGAGGTATATTAACTACTAACTCAGTACTATATGGATTAGGAACTTCTGCAGTTGGGTTAGCTACTGGTACTTCTGGGCAAATTCTTCAAATTAATTCAAGTGGAATTCCAGAATTTGCAGGTATTGATGGGGGTAGTTTTTAATTGGAAATTGATAGGATAAAATTAATGGGTGTAGTTATGGAAAAAACTAATAAAAAATTAAATGAACTTCAAGCCCAACTAATATTAGTGGAAGCTCAACTTGCTTGTGCAATAGAAATAAATCAGGAATTACAAAAAAAATTAGACCATCCAACTAAATAATAATAACGCTATCTATATAGCTATATTAGAGCCATATGGCAAATAATATTCAATTAAAGCGCTCTTCGGTATCTGGTAAGGTCCCGGACGCTGCTAACATATTAGTAGGCGAACCGGTTGTTAATCTCGCCGATAAAATTATCTATACAAAAAATGGTATAGGTAATGTTATAGTTATTGGCTCTAATTTAACATTACAGCTTGCTAATACCTCTAATTCAGTTTCAAAGTCTATCTCTGATGTTCGCACTATTCAATTTGATAGTGATTCAGGATTTGATGTAATTGATCGAGCTAATGGAATAGCAAAAGTACAAATGAATTCTACGTTTAAGACGTGGAATGTTTATGGCCAAGCTAATCTGGTTGCTAGTGGATTAGATGTAGTACGGTTTGTAGCTGGGTCTGGTATAGCTATTACCACCAACGCTAATTCTTCACCACAAGAAATTATATTTGAATCAACCGGGGGTGGTGGTGTAGCAGCTATAGGAATTTTGGATGAAGGAATTTACCTATCCAATTCTGTGACTACTATTAATTTTACCGGCACTGGAGTAACCACAACAGCTGTGGGTAGTCAAGTAACGGTAGACGTGGCTACTGCAGTAGGAGCTTTTGATTATGGCTATATATATGAACCGTTTAGTGCTGCCACTCTCGATTACGGAGACCTTTAATTGTCCATTCAACTTCAGTTAAGAAAAGGTAATTCACTATCTCATAGTACCTTTACAGGTGCTTTAGCTGAAATTACGGTTGATACAAATAAAAAGACTGTGGTAGTGCATGACGGTGCTACTGCAGGTGGGTTTCCGTTAGCTTTAAAAACCGATATATCTAATATATCCGGAAATATTTCTTCTCTAACCACCACTAGTATTTCTGAAGGCAACAATTTATACTTTACCAATGCTAGAGTCTACAGTAATGTTACACAACTTGGGTATATTACATCGTCTAGTTTAACTGGTTATGCTACTACAGCTAACTTAAATTTAAAAGCTAACATTACCGATCTAACTACCAGTAATGTTACTGAGGGGATTAATCTTTATTTTACTAATACCAGAGTTTATAGTAATGTAGTTTCAATAGGCTATGCTACTAATTCCAATGTAGCATTAAAAGCCAATATTACGGATTTAAACACCAGTAATATTACTGAAGGTTCTAACTTATATTTTACCAATGCTAGAGTCTACAGTAATGTTACACAACTTGGGTATATCACCTCGTCTAGCTTGAGTGGGTATGCTACCAATAGCCAGTTAAACGATTATGCTACTAATTCCAATGTGGCTTTAAAGGCTAATGTAGCAGATCTTAACACCAGTAATATTACTGAAGGTTCTAACTTATATTTTACCAATGCTAGAGTCTACAGTAACGTTACACAACTAGGATACATTACTTCTTCTAGTTTAACTGGTTATGCTACCAATAGCCAGTTAAACGATTATGCTACTAATTCCAATGTGGCTTTAAAGGCTAATGTAGCAGATCTTAACACCAGTAATATTACTGAAGGTTCTAACTTATATTTTACCAATGCACGTTCTAGAGAAGCCATTAGTGTAGCCGGTGCCGGTAGTTATAATAACTCAACCGGTATTATTACTATAACCGGTGGTGTAACTAGTGTAAACGGTCAAGTAGGTGCGGTTGTATTATCCACAGCTAATATTGCTGAAAGTGGCAATCTTTATTTCACTAATGCTAGAGTCTACAGTAACGTAACTCAGCTAGGATACATTACTTCTTCTAGTTTAACTGGTTATGCAACCAACAGTCAGCTTTCTAGTTATGCTACTACATCTTATGTTTCTAATGAAGTAGCTAATTTAATTAATTCAGCACCTGCAACACTAGATACATTAAGAGAATTAGCAGAAGCTTTAGGTAATGATGCTAGTTTTTCAACTACTATAACTAATTCACTAGCTCTTAAAGCTAATAGCTCTGATTTAACCACGGCTAATGTGGTTGAGAATACCAATCTATATTTTACCAATACTAGAGTTTATAGTAATGTTACACAACTTGGGTATATCACCTCGTCTAGTTTAACTGGTTATGCTACCAATAGCCAGTTAAACGATTATGCCACTATAGCCAGCCTAGCTTTAAAAGCAAATACCGCAGATCTAACCACGGCTAATGTGGTTGAGAATACCAATCTATATTTTACCAATGCTAGAGTTTATAGTAATGTTACACAACTAGGATACATTACTTCTTCTAGCTTGAGCGGGTATGCTACCAATAGCCAGTTAAACGATTATGCTACTAATTCCAATGTAGCTTTAAAGGCTAATGTAGCAGATCTAACCACGGCTAATGTTATAGAAGTTAACAATCTCTATTTTACTAATACCAGAGTTTATAGTAACGTAACTCAGCTAGGATATATCACCTCGTCTAGTTTAACTGGGTATGCTACCAATAGCCAGTTAAACGATTATGCTACCACTGCAAATTTAAATTTAAAAGCAAATATCGTTGATTTAACCACGGCTAATATGGTTGAGAATACCAATCTTTATTTTTCTAATACCAGAGTCTACTCAAACGTAATTCAGCTAGGATATATTACTTCTTCTAGCTTGAGTGGGTACGCTACCAATAGCCAGTTAAACGATTATGCCACTATAGCCAGCCTAGCATTAAAAGCCAATATTACTGATTTAACTACAGCTAATGTAATTGAGAATACCAACCTATACTATACCAATGCTAGAGTCTACAGTAACGTTATCAGTTTAGGTTATGCTACTAATTCCAATGTGGCTTTAAAAGCCAATATTACTGATTTAACTACAGCTAATGTGGTTGAGAATACCAATCTATATTTTTCTAATACCAGAGTTTATAGTAACGTAACTCAGCTAGGATATATCACCTCGTCTAGTTTAACTGGTTATGCTACCAATAGTCAGTTAAACGATTATGCTACTAATTCTAACGTAGCATTAAAAGCCAATATTACGGATTTAACTACAGCTAATGTAATTGAGAATACCAATCTATATTTTACCAATGCTAGAGTTTATAGTAATGTTATCAGTTTAGGTTATGCTACTAATTCCAATGTAGCTTTAAAGGCTAATGTAGCAGATCTTAACACCAGTAATATTACTGAAGGTTCTAACTTATATTTTTCTAATACTAGAGTTTATAGTAATGTTATCAGTTTAGGTTATGCTACTAATTCCAATGTGGCTTTAAAGGCTAATGTAGCAGATCTTAACACCAGTAACATTACGGAAGGTTCTAACTTATATTTTACCAATGCTCGCGCTATATTGGCAGTTTATCCTGCTGTTACTCAATTAATCGTTACTACACCAGTATTTAATTATAATATTGATCAGTATTCTGGTGATAACCCTACCATTTATGTTACAGCTGGTGAAACTATATCGTTTGACTTAAATCAAGGATCTTCTCACCCCTTTGCTATCAGAGTATCTAACGGGGGGTCTAATTATAATACAGGGTTAACCCACGTAGCAACTGATGGTACCATATCAACTGGTTCTAGTGCTCAGGGTAAAACCTCGGGTAAATTATTCTGGAAGGTTCCTTATAGCTTAGCTGGTAGTACTTATGTCTATCAATGTACCAATCATTCTAGTATGGTGGGTAACATTGTTATTCAAAAACCAGCTTCTACGCTATCCACTTTAGATATACCAGAAAATACCAACCTATACTATACTAATACTAGAGTTTATAGTAACGTAACTCAGCTAGGATACATTACTTCTTCTAGCTTGAGCGGGTATGCTACCAATAGCCAGTTAAACGATTATGCTACCACTGCAAATTTAAATTTAAAAGCAAATATCGTTGATTTAACTACAGCTAATGTTATAGAAGTTAACAATCTCTATTTTACTAATGCTCGTTCTCGAACTTCAATTTTAGCCTCTAATGGAATAAACTATAACTCCTCTACCGGGGAGATTACTTCGGGATTGAGCCTACAGTTGGTCGATACCTCCAACACGGCCACCGTTAGTGTTGCTAACGTTAATACTATTCAATTTGATAGTGATTCAGGATTTGATGTTATTGATCGAGCTAATGGAATAGCAAAAGTACAAATGAATTCTACGTTTAAGACGTGGAATGTTTATGGCCAAGCTAATCTGGTTGCTACGGGTCTAGACACCATTAATATTATTGCTGGTAATTACGTTACCATTTCTACCAATGCTACCTCATCTCCTCAACAAATAAGATTTGACACCACACTTACTGCTGGTAATAATATTACTATTGATGCTAATGGTCGCATTAATGCTTCCGTGTCCGGCGGGTCTTCTTCTAATACCACTACTACATTAAGTATACCTTCCAAACGATACGTATACTTTCCAACCAACAACCAAACTAGTTTTTCTGGTTCTGATTACTTTGGTAATACATTATCACTTTCTACACCCAGCACGGTATTAGTATTCTATAACGGTGTAGTACTTACACCAGGTATCAACTACTCCTCTAATGCTTCACATATTGTACTAACTTCTAGTGCTGATTCTAACTCCGTGCTTACTATATTTGAAAGCGGGGTATCAGCTGGTGCTAACGTAGCCGATCTAACCACCGCTAACGTAGTAGAGCTAACCAATCTTTATTTTACCAATGCACGTTCTAGAGAAGCCATTAGTGTAGCCGGCGCCGGTAGTTATAATAACTCAACCGGTATTATTACTATAACCGGTGGTGTAACTAGTGTAAACGGTCAAGTTGGAGCTGTATCCCTGTCTTCGGCTAATATTGCTGAAAGTGGCAATCTTTATTTCACTAATGCTCGTGTGGTGGCTGCTTTAACAGCCGGTCAAAGTATCACGATTGATGCCAATGGTCGTATTAATTCTACGGCTACTTCTTCTGGTACATCTACTATTACAGACTATCAAGTTTTCTATGGCAATAATGTCAGTCTTAATCTTAGTGAGACCGTTTCAGATGCTAAGACTATTCTAGTAACTATAGATGGCCTGGTACAGATACCGATTACAGACTATACCGTTAGTGGCAGTGTATTAACCTGGGTTAATAGCCCCCCGGCTAATTCTACTATAGAAGTTAAGTATTTTGGTCTTAGTGGAGGAGCATCTACCGGGTTTTCTTTATCTACTTTAAATTCATTTCCTTCTGGAGATTATGGAAATGTTGCTGTAAATTCTATCGATCCATTTGGGATCGCCATTTTTGATATATATAACTGTATGGATCCACTAGGTTCTATTACTACCGAAGATCTAGGAATTCTTACCTAAGGATTTTAAATGCCAACCACAGTACAATTTAGACGCGGAACCACTGCACAAAATAATTCCTTTACCGGTGCACAAGGTGAGATTTCTGTTAACACCAGCAATAATACCTTACGTGTGCATGACGGGGTAACAGCCGGGGGTACAGAATTAATAACCACGTCTAGTCTGACTACCGCCAATACTACTGAAATAAGCAATCTTTATTTTACCAATGCTAGAGTCTACTCAAACGTAATCAATCTAGGCTATGCTACTAATTCCAATGTGGCTTTAAAGGCTAATGTAGCAGATTTAACTACAGCTAATGTGGTTGAGAATACCAATCTATATTTTTCTAATACCAGAGTCTACTCAAACGTAATCAATCTAGGCTATGCTACAAATTCCAATGTGGCTTTAAAGGCTAATGTAGCAGATTTAACTACAGCTAATGTGGTTGAGAATACCAATCTATATTTTACTAATGCTAGAGTTTATAGTAATGTTACACAATTAGGATACCTTTCTTCGTCCAGTACGATAAATAGTTCTCAATTAAGTAGTAATTTAGTGCTAGGGGGTACGGTTACTTATTTAGGTTCTGCTGTAGAACGGGCTAATGTTCAGGTAGCTACAGTAACATCTAATATAATTTTTAATCCATATAGTCAAGCCATTTTATATTTTTCAGCGAATACTAATACTAATACTACCGTTACAGTTAATTTTACAGGAATAGGAAATTTAACTACTGGCAATGTTTTATCTGCTACTATTCTTCTTACAAATAATGCCACTTACAATGCCTATATTAGTGCTGTTCAAATAGACGGATCAGCAGTTTCAACTTCCGGTATAGGAAGTACCGTGCTATCGGGAGGCACTCCATCAGGAAATACTATTCGTTGGCAGAGTAGTGTACCCACATCAGGAACAGCTAATGTAGAAATTTATTCGTTCAGTATATTTAAACAAGCAGCTAATTCTTATATCGTACTTGGTTCAAAATCAAATTTTAATTAATTATGCCTAGACTTTCAGCATTATCATATTCTTTATTTAGATTAGGGTTTGGAAGAGGTATAGCTGGTACCAGCACAACTGCAAGCTACACCGTCATCCAAACCTTTACGGCTACCTCTACGTGGACATGCCCGGAGGGGGTCTTAGAGGTGGAGTATTTGGTAGTGGCTGGTGGTGGGGGTGGTGGTGCGGTAACAAACGAAAATTGTGGAGGCGGTGGCGCAGGGGGATATAGAACTGGCACAGGATTGTCAGTAACCGCCGGAACTGATTACACAATTACTGTTGGTAGTGGTGGCCCAATTGCAACACAAGGTCAAAACTCTGTCTTTAGTATTATCACATCCACCGGGGGTGGAAGTGGTGGTCAGGCTTCGGTTAACGGTGGCAGTGGTGGATCTGGTGGCGGCGGTGGTAACAATAGTACCGGCGGATCAGGAAACACTCCATCAACATCTCCTGCGCAAGGAACTAATGGAGGCAACGGATTTAATAGCCCACCAACGTATGGAACAGGCGGTGGAGGCGGGGCTTCTCAAGCAGGCATAAGCGGAACTTCCATTGCTGCTGGGAACGGAGGTTCTGGTGCATTAGGCCCGTCTTTTGCATATGGTTACGGTAAAAGCGGAGACGCTGCGTCCGGGGCAGGAAATTATTTTGCTGGCGGCGGAGGTGGGTCTGCAAATTCTGGGCCAGCAGGAGCAGGTGGGACAGGCGGCGGTGGGGCGGGGTCGAATGGCGGAACCGCTACATCAGGTGCTACAAATTCAGGTGGTGGAGGCGGTGGGTCAAGGTTGTTTGGGAATTCTGGCGCAGGCGGTTCCGGTATCGTCATCCTCAAGTACACCGTACCTATTTCTCCAGCCGAAGTAGTATATACATTTAAAGGCACGACTACGTGGACATGTCCTACGGGTGTGACCAGTGTGGACTACCTGGTGGTTGCGGGTGGTGGCAGTGGTGGCGGCAGAAACGGTGGAGGGGGAGGCGGCGCTGGAGGTTTTCGCACAGGTACTGGATTAGCCGTAATCGCAGGTACTGATTACACAGTTACTGTTGGCGCTGGTGGCCCCGCTCCATCTGCTTCTAATAGTCAAGTTGGAAATGATGGTCAAAGTTCAACATTTAGCACCATTACATCCGCTGGCGGCGGAGGCGGCGGGAATGGAGTTCCATCTGAAGCAAATGGTCGAAATGGAGGTTCGGGTGGTGGTGCAGGAGGATTTGATTCTGGCCCACAAAAGAATGGTGGATTAGGAAACACTCCTAGCACTTCTCCATCTCAGGGAAATAATGGGGGATCAGCCAATGCGTACGCTAGTCGTGCAAATGGTGCCGGCGGCGGTGGCGCATCTGCGGCTGGAAATAACAATGTCACTTCTGCGACTGCGCCAAATTATTCTGGCGGTACAGGAGGTAATGGCACAGCGTCAACTATTTCTGGCTCATCTGTAACCTATGCTGGTGGCGGTGGTGGCGGTACAAGTGGAACCACCGCAAATACTGGTGGGTCAGGTGGCGGTGGATCAGGTGGTCTTGATCCTGCGCCGTATGGCTCTGGAGCCGCCCCAACACCGGGAACTGAAAACACAGGCGGTGGCGGTGGCGGCGCGGCAGGATATTCAACTCCAAATGCGGCTGGCAAAGGCGGCTCCGGTATCGTCATCATCAAAGCATATTATGCACCCGAAGTAGATCCCTATTTTGAGTATACTTCCCTACTACTTTCCGGTAATGGTACCAATGGAGCACAGAACAACACGTTCTTAGATTCAGGAAATCCAGCAGAGTTCACCGGATCTATTTCAGGTACTACATTGGATGTTACAGCAGTTGTTTCTGGAACCATTAAAGTAGGTACGAGTATAACTGGGACAGGAATTACAGCTTCACCACAGACAACGATCACAGCATTAGGTACTGGCACAGGCGGCATAGGTACTTATACAGTCAATCAATCACAGAATGTTGCTAGCACAACCATTTCATCTAACGGCTTTCCCATCACCCGCAACGGCAACCCCACACAAGGTACGTTCTCACCGTTCTCGCAGACGGGGTGGGGAGTATATTTTGATGGCAACAATGACAATTGCACATCATCAACAGCGTTGTTCAACTACACAACAGGAAATGCTTCAACTCAAACAGCAACGGTTGAAGCGTGGGTTTATCTAAATGCTTATGCGGTAGGAACATCAGAAGCGGCCAATCCATCAATAGCTGCCAAAGGTTCTACTTACATGAACTTTGGTATTAATCCGTCTGGCAACTTAGTATTGTATTGGTATGACGGAGCAACAAAATCAATAACAAGTTCAGGAACGGTTCCCTTAAATACATGGGTGTATGTTGCATTTACTTTGTCTGGAGGAACGGCTACTTTATACATCAATGGTAGTTCTAGTGGATCAGGTTCGTGGACGGGCCTTCACTCAGCAGGTATAAATTCAACATCATATTTTGGAAATACCACTTCTGGGCCAACCACAGGAATTAACGGCTATTTATCTAATTTAAGAGTTAGCACCACAGCAAGGTCTATAAGCACACCAACATCTGCGTTTTCTAACGATGGGAACACAGCGTTTTTATCGTTTCAATCTAATCGCTTTGTTGATAATAGTTCTAATACGTATGCAATAACACCTAGCGGAAACACCTCCGTACAAGCCTTCTCACCCTTCAACCCCAGTGCTAGCTGGTCTGCTGCTACTTATGGTGGGTCAGGGTATTTCGATGGGAATGGGGATTATTTGAGTGTTGCTAGCAACGCAGCGTTTACTGCTCCTAGCGACTTCACGGTTGAATTTTGGGCATACACATCAAGTGTGGCCGGCAATCCAGTTTTCTATTTAATAAACGCAACCAACGGCTTAGTTGTTTATGTTGTTAGCAGTAAGGTTATAATTAGAAGTTTTGGTGTTGCCGATCTATTGACTTCTAACATCAATATGCCACTGAATCAATGGGTACATATTGCAGCAGCAAGAAGCGGAACTACTATGTCACTATGGATTAATGGTTCTCGCACAGACGGCGGCACTGTTACTAATAGTACAAGTTTTGCTCAAGGCGAGCTTCGCATAGGTTCCAATGAATCGGCCACACTAAATGTTACTGGCTATATATCAAATGTAAGATTTGTCAAAGGAACGGCAGTCTACGATCCAACATCATCAACCATCACCGTCCCCACAGCACCTCTCACTGCCATCACCAACACCTCCCTCCTCCTTAACTACACCAACGCTGGTATTTACGATGCCACAAGCAAGAATGATCTGGAGACGGTGGATGGTGCGCAGATCAGTACGGCTATCTCTGCTAAGTGGGGCAGCGGCTCTATGTTGTTTGATGGGACGGGGGATTATTTGTTTCCAAACGTAGCGACTGCCGATTTATACGCATTTGGAAGTGGTGCTTTCACGATTGAATTTTGGATTCGCTTTAATGTGTTAGCAGGATTTCAAATTGTATATGACTCACGACCGACTGGTACTGATGGTTTTTACCCAATGATTTACGCAAATGGATCTACTGTTAGTTATTATGTCAACGCTGCGGATCGCATAAGTTCATCTGCTTTGTCCACAAATACGTGGTATCACGTCGCAGTATCAAGAAGTGGTACTAGCACTAAATTATTTATAGATGGCACACAAAGTGGATCTACTTATACAGATTCTACTGTTTATATAAATCCGGCAAACAGGCCTATTATCGGGGCAAATGGAACAAATTTAGGAGGTTCGGTAAACGGCTACATACAAGACCTTCGAGTTACCAAAGGCATCGCTCGCTACACAGCCAACTTCACCGCACCAACAGCAGCCTTCAAACTAAGATAAACATTCATGACCAGAAAAATAGATGTTAGTTTAATTAGTGCTAATAATATAACATCCAACCATATATTATTAGTACAAAACAGTCAGGTCATATATGCTGGTATCACCGCGGTTATTTCCCCCGGAGAAAGTATCACGATTAATGCCAATGGTAGAATTAACTCCTCCTTTGGTACCAGTAACGTATATTCCAACGTATCGTTAATCGGGTATGCTACTAACACCAACGTAGCATTAAAAGCTAATATTACCGATCTAACAACTAGTAACGTCGTAGAACTTAGTAATTTATATTTTACTAATGCTAGATCTTATAGTAATACTTTATCTGCGTTAAGGGCCGGTAACGGAATCTTATTTAGCAGTTCAACCGGTAATATTACATTAAGCACCACCGGGGTGGTAGCTACCTCCTACGGTAATGCTACTATTGTACCAGTAGTTACGGTGGATGCTTTTGGACGTATTTCTAATATTTCCAATGTTAATATTTCTGCAACTGGTGGCGCATCCGTTACTATTTCTAATACAGCACCGAGTGCTGTGGTTAGTGGCGTATTTTGGTTAGATAGTGATTACTTGGATATGTATGTTTCATACGACAATACCTGGGTGATGATTAACGGAACCAGTATAGGTACAGGATCTACACCAGAAACGTTAAGCCCATTCTTACTATCAGGCATGTAAGGAAATCTATGACTATCGCATATAAAGTTTTAGGCCAATCATTACCCAATGCTAATTCTTGGACTACGGTATACACCGTACCAGCTGGTAATTCAGCTATTATCTCCACCATAGCTATATGTAATACTTCCAACTCTACTAATTCTCGTTATGGAATATCTATAACTAAGTCAGGAATTTCCGCACCTACCGATCGTTCCAGCAACACCGTTCTTATTTCAGATGCTACTATAGCAAGTAATGATACAGCGTTTTTAACGGTGGGGCTAACATTAGGTGCTAATGATTCATTACGAGCTAATGTAACTACCGGTAATGCTAATGTATCGGTCATGGTATTTGGTTCTGAGGTATACTAATGACTATTGCGTTTGCTTCTAATTTAAACAAAAGACAATTAGTATCGCAAGCTTTCTATCAGTTTTTTTCCACTACTACGGTCATCCAAACCTTTACGGCTACCTCTACGTGGACATGCCCTACTGGGGTCACCGAGGTGGAGTATTTGGTAGTGGCTGGTGGGGGTGGTGGGGGTACAGCACAGGGCGGTGGAGGTGGTGCTGGAGGTTTTAGAACTGGAACAGGATTAAGCGTTTCTGCTGGAACTAATTACGCAGTTACAGTAGGCAACGGTGGTGCTGCAAGTACAACACCAAACACTACGGCTAGCTCTGGTGGTAACTCTATATTTAGTTCAATAACAAGTGATGGCGGCGGTGGCGGCGGCAGCGGAAATAGAGGCGGAGCTGCTGGAGCAACTGATGGAGCAAGTGGCGGGTCTGGTGGCGGTGGTGGTGGGGTAATTCCTGGTTCAGCTACATCAGGCGGATCTCGACTTGCAATTACTCCAGTTCCTGGCGAAACAACTACGGTTCAAGGATTTAACGGAGGTCAAGGTTATCAAGATCTTGGTGGAACCGGCGCTGAACTGGGTGGGGGAGGCGGCGGAGCTTCTGCTGTTGGAGAGAATTATTCAACTACAAGCAACGGGTTTGCAGGGAATGGCGGCTCTGGTTCTTTAGGTCCATCTTTTGCTAACGGATACGGCAAATCGGGGGCTGCTGGGTCAGGAAGTGGAAATTATTTTGCGGGTGGTGGTGGTGGCGGTGCAAGAAGTGATGCATCAGGTGCTGGCACCGGAGGAATCGGAGGTGGAGGCGCCGGGTCTTTTGCATCTCCGTACGCTGGAACGGCAGGAGATACCGCTACTGGCGGTGGCGGAGGTGGTGCTGCCGGGATATATTTTGGTGGAACTAACAGCGGCGGCAATGGCGGCTCCGGTATCGTCATCCTCAAGTACGCCGTACCTAGCCAAACCGTCTTTGTATTCAAAGGCACGACTACGTGGACATGCCCGACTGGTGTGACCTCTGTTGACTACCTTGTGGTTGGTGGTGGTGGGGGTGGGGCAGGTAGCGCACCGAGTCCGGGTAGCGGAGGTGGGGCGGGTGGTTATAGAACCGGAACAAATTTAACTGTTACACCATCGCAAATTTATACAATTACGGTAGGGAGTGGTGGCGCTATAGCAACAGTTGGGGATAACTCATCTATCGCAGGATCGCCAATTACAGAAAGTCCGTCCGGCGCTGGAACAAACACGTTAAAAGCCTATGGCGGGGGCCGTGGCGGGAATTCCGGTTCGCCTACTGGTGGTTCTGGCGGCAGTGGCGGCGGTTCTTTCGGGTATCCAAATGGGGTGTATTCAGGTGGCACAGGTAATTCTCCAGCGTCACAGTCCCCTCCGGATTCAAATGCTGTACAGGGATATAACGGTGGGGCTGGGGCTTCTGACAACGCTACATATACGAACAATGGCGGCGGTGGGGGAGGCGGTGGACTTGGTGGGACTGCAATTTCAAGCCGTGGTGGTAACGGAGGTGTTGGCGTATTAGGACCAACATTTACAAATGGATATGGTCAGGCAGGTGCTGCGGGGTCTGGAAGCGGAAATTATTTTGCGGGGGGCGGGGGTGGAGCTACTTCTAATGCTGCGCCTAGTAAAGTTGCATCATCTGGCGGTATTGGTGGAGGTGGGGGTGGTGGAGTCGGAAGCGCAAATGCAACTGCTGGGGCAGCATATAGTGGTGGCGGCGGCGGCGGTTCCGAATCTGGCAACGGCGGCGTAGGCGGCTCTGGCATCGTAATCATCAAAATCAATCAATAACATGACTACAAAAGTTTATAAGTTCCTAGGAATAGACACAGCTATGCACCTGCTTCGTCCTGATACCAACATGAAAATCTATAACCACCTAAAAAATAATAAATAATTATTCATACATATAAGAGAGTCAGCCATGCCTTACTATACTAATCGTCAAGGAGTCATTCCTAATAGACAGATTGACGATCAGCCAGGTTGGATATTAGTACCTGATCCTCCTCAATATATTCCAGAAGGTCAAGAATTAATTTGGCTCAATTGGGAATGGGTGGTTAGAGATATGAAACCCGAGCCTATAGAAGGTTATGTATGGAAGTTTATTTTTAGTGAGTATAAAAGTAATGCTAATTCCAATGGTTGGAATAGTTTTATGATAGTATCATCTCATGTTTCTCATGATTCTAATATTTCTGCTAACTCTAATGTTATTATACAGGTTGAATAATGTCTATTTCTTTTCCAACTAATCCATCTACCAATCAAACCTATGTAGCCGGGGGAAAAACCTGGACCTATAACGGTAAAGGCTGGACAGCATCCAGTACCGCCAGTGCTTCCAGCACAACTTCGGTAGATACTACTACCATTAAACGTTTAAACTACGGGCTTAATATTTTACTAGGACGATAATATGGCCAATCCTAACTTAGCTAATGTATCGACAGGTTATGGAAGAATGGCATTTCAAAATGTTACTACTCTATTTTCAAACGTGGTGGTGAATAGTGTAGCTAGTAATAATATTGTTAAGATTAATTCTTTATTTTTAAGCAATACCAATGCAAGCAATACCGGTAATGTAACCATTCAGGTATCCAATGCTGGAATAGGTTACAGTGTGCTTACTAACGTATCTGTTCCAATTAATAGCTCACTTATTGCTATACAAAAAGATTCTTCCTTGTATTTAGAAGAAGGACAATTTATTCAACTGAAAGCTTCAGCTAACAACTCCATTCAAGCTGTGGTTAGCTTTGATATTATAGGATAATTATGCCAGTCAATGGAGGAAGATTAGGTCAAGTTAATACCCCGTCTACATCGGTAGCTAGTGGGGTGTGGGGAGTATTAGATGTATTTTTAGCTAGACTTCAAAGTACGTGGCCTTTAACCAATGGCTACACCGTCATCCAAACCTTTACGGGTAATTCAACGTGGACATGCCCTGCTGGGGTGACAGAGGTGGAGTATTTGGTAGTGGCTGGTGGTGGGGGTGGAGGTAACGGCTACCCACCAGTAGCAAGAGGTGGCGGCGGTGGCGGTGGCGCTGGGGGTTACAGAATTGGAACAGCGTCTGTATCTGCTGGTGATTATGTTATTACGGTTGGTGCTGGCGGGCCAGCGGGAACGGTTGGTTACGATTCAATAGTGGCATTTAGCCCCTCTATAACATCGGCTGGAGGTGGTGCTGGTGCTAATTCTAGTACGGTTGCGGTAAATGGCGGTGCTGGAGGTAGCGGTGGTGGCTCCCATCGAAATGGCACTGCTGGCCCAGCATCACCGTCAGGGCAAGGAAACGCAGGAGGGGTTGGGTTTCAATCTGCCGGAAATCCGTCTGGTGGGGGCGGTGGAGGCGCTGGGTCTGCTGGAAGCAATGCTCCGGGCGACAACGCAGGAGGTAATGGAGGAGCCGGATCATTAGGGCCATCATTTGCCTATGGTTATGGAAAATCTGGAGATGCTTCTTCGGGTGCTGGTAATTATTTTGCTGGTGGCGGCGGCGGTGCTGCTTGGGGGCCAACGGGTGGTACAGATGGAACCGGCGGTATAGGTGGCGGTGGTGCTGCATCAAGCGCGACATCAGGGACAGCGGGAGCTGTTAATTCTGGTGGTGGCGGTGGTGCTGGTTTTGGTCAAAGCACAGGAGGCGCAATAGGCGGCTCCGGTATCGTCATCCTCAAGTACACCGTACCTAGCCAAACGGTCTTTGTGTTCAAAGGCACAACTACGTGGAAATGTCCTACGGGTGTGGCCTCTGTTGACTACCTGGTGGTTGCTGGTGGTGGGGGTGGTGGGGGTGTACCTAATGCTTATTCAGGCGGCACTGGAGGTGGGGCTGGAGGATTTAGAACTGGGACGGGTATGACGGTATCTGCCGGAACGGATTACACCATTACGGTTGGTGGAGGTGGAACGGCAGGCGCAGCTAGTCCCTCATCAGCCTCTCAAGGTGGTGATGGGCAAGACTCCATATTCAACACGGTAACATCAAAAGGCGGTGGGGGTGGTGGAAGTTATTTTGTTCCTCCCTATAATGGGAGGGATGGTGGCTCTGGTGGTGGTGGAACTTTTGGTGGATCAGGTGGGTCACGACTTGCAATTACTCCAGTTCCTGGAGAAACAACTACAGTGCAAGGATTTAACGGAGGCGCTGGAACTACCACCGCAAACTATGGCACTGGTGGTGGCGGTGGAGCTAGTGCTGCTGGTTCTAATGGAACAGGGTCTGCTGGTGGTAATGGAGGAGCTGGTTCATTAGGCCCGTCTTTTGCTAATGGTTATGGAAAAAGCGGCAATGCCTCATCTGGCTCTGGTAATTATTTTGCTGGTGGTGGCGGTGGGACATTATTTAATGTTCCATCTGGAACGCAAGGAACTGGCGGTATAGGTGGTGGCGGGAACGGAAATATAGCGCCAACATCTGGAGTTGACGGAGCGACAAACGTGGGTGGCGGCGGCGGTGGTGGCGCTGGAACAACCCCATCTGGTAATACAGGCGGCGCAGGCGGCTCCGGTATCGTCGTCATCAAAATCAATCAATAAGGAACAACAATGACACAATCAACAAAAGCATATCGTTTAATGGGCATAGACACAGCCATGCACCTACTCAGGCCCGGTGCCAAGTGGGAAATCTCTAACAACCAATTCACACGTTGGGATGATCGAGACCTGGTCGACTATTCAAGAAGTTTACCAAGCATTAAGCACAAACAATAAATACTATTATTTAAACATGACCAAAGCTAGATATATTGGAGATTTTTTAGTAAGAAGTAACAACCTAAGTAATACCGGGGTGGTAGCTTCTTCTTACGGAAATGCTACCATCATCCCTATAATTACTATAGGTGCTGACGGTCGAGTTACTAGTGCCAGTAATACAACACTAACCATTACCCATCTTACCACCAGTGATTTAACTGAAGGTACTAGACTCTACTACTCTAATAGTAGAGTTTATAGTAATGTCGTTGAGCTTAATTATATCACCCAGTCTAGTTTATCTGGGTATGCTACCAATTCACAAATTTCTACTTTTACCACAACCGGAAAAGCCATTGCTATGGCTATAGTATTTGGAGGATAAATGGCTAATCCTAATATAGTAGGTGTTACTACTATTACCGGTAATACAGCGGTATCCAATGTTACTACCATATTTTCTAATGTAATAACTAATTCTTCTGGGAGTAATTCTGTAATCAAACTTAATAATATTATAGTTTCAAACTATTCTGCTTCTACTATTTCTGCTTCCATAAAATTAAATCGAAGTGCAACAGATTATTATTTAGCCGGAGGAATTTCTATACCAGCTAATTCTACCTTGGTAGTGGTGGGTAAAGATACAGGAATTTATATGTTAGAGGGTGATGTGCTACAAGCTAACGTTTCCTCTAACGTATCAGCATCGTTAATAGCATCTTTTGAGTCTATCAGCTAATGGCAAGAACCAGAGGAAACAGAGGTCTGATTGGTTCACAGCAGTTAGTGACGGCCTCAAGTGCGTCTGGGATACATTCCATCATCGATCATTTATTGAACAAAGGTGCAGGAACCTGGCCTATATCAGGTGGCTTCACCGTCATCCAAACCTTTACGGGTAATTCAACGTGGACATGCCCTGCTGGGGTGACGAGTGTTGAGTATTTGGTAGTGGCTGGTGGTGGGGGTGGTGGTTTTGATAGAGGTGGAGGTGGTGGCGCTGGTGGTTTTAGAACTGGAACGGGTTTAACTGTTACACCAACGCAGGATTACACGATTACAGTAGGAGCAAGTGGAGCAGGCGCAGCTAATATATCAAGCGTAGGTGGTAGCGGAGGAGATTCTTATATTAAAGGCTCTCCAATCAGTGACAACCCTGCAAATAGTCCTGCCGGTACAAATCCATACGGGCCAAATGCTTTTGTAGCTTACGGCGGTGGCGGTGGCGGAAGTTATTACACTAAAAATGGTGTAAATGGTGGTTCCGGCGGCGGAGGAGAAGGTTCTGGCGGATCAGTAGGAACTGGAGGAAATGGAAATACACCAGCAACAAGTGACGCTCCTTTTGGTGGGCCTTCCTCTCAAGGTAATAGCGGCGGTTCTGGATCAAACGCAGCGCCAGCTTATGGCGGCGGCGGTGGTGGCGGTGCGAGCGCCCCTGGAGCATTGGGTAAAAATGGAGGAACAGGGGCTGGAGGTGCAGGGCAATCTTCAACCATATCTGGAATAACCCCATCACCTTCTTATGCCGGTGGTGGCGGCGGTGGCGTTGATGTTGCTCCGGTAAGTCCGGGAGGTACGGGTGGTGGTGGTAACGGTGGACACACTGGAGTCGGATCGCCCGGAACAACTAATACTGGCGGCGGCGGTGGCGGCGGTGGCGGTGCGCCCGGTTCGGCAGGAGGTAACGGCGGCTCCGGTATCGTCATCCTCAAGTACACCGTACCTAGCCAAACGGTCTTTGTGTTCAAAGGCACGACGACGTGGAAATCTCCTATTAATGGCACTGTTGACTACCTGGTGGTGGCGGGTGGTGGGGGTGGTGGTTCGCGTGTAGGTGGTGGGGGTGGTGCAGGTGGTTTCAGAATAGGCACAGGAGTTTCTGTTGCTGCCGGAACAAGTTATGCAATTACTGTTGGTAGTGGGGGGACGGGTAGCGTATCCGCTACAAGTAATTCTACAAATGGAAGTAATTCGTCTATTGTTGGGGGTTCATCGCCTTCGCCGTTTGTATCCCCAGGAATAATATCGGCAGGCGGTGGTGGCGGTGGAAGTTCTAGCGGTGGGAATCCTGCCATAGTTTTTACAGGCGGTGCAGGTGGGTCTGGAGGTGGAAGTCATGGCATTAGTTACCCAGGAGGTGCGGGAAATACACCAGCAACAAGCCCATCTCAAGGTAACAATGGAGGTGCTGATATTACCAGTGAAGCCGGTGGAGGTGGAGGTGGCGCATCAGCTTCGGGAGGTAGTTCTTCTGGATCACCTGCGTATACAGGTGGTGCAGGCGGGGCCGGCACTGCATCTTCCATTTCTGGTTCTTCAGTAACTTACGCCGGTGGCGGTGGCGGTGGCGGACAGAACGGCTATGGAGGGGCTGCTGGCTCTGGTGGTGGTGGAGCAGGCACTGGAACTAGTACAAACGCCACGGCCGGTACTGTAAACACAGGTGGCGGAGGGGGTGGCGGTGGATTTGCTAATCCTACTGGAGGCAACGGCGGCTCCGGCGGCTCAGGCATCGTCATTATCAAAATCAATCAATAACATGACTACAAAAACATATCGCTTTCTAGGCATCGACACAGCCATGCACCTATTACGTCGGGGTGCAAAGTGGAAAATCTCGAACAACGTCTTTACACGTTGGGATGATCCGAGGCCTTGTCCGAGTATTGAAGAGGTCTACCAAACTTTTAGCTTACAAGCATTAAGCTCATAAATAGTAGTGGATAAGTTCCAGTAAGATATATAAAATATGTTGGTTATCAATGAGAGGAATGTATGAAGAAAACTGATAAACAAAAAATTAGTGCTACCAAAGTTTATAGACTTATGGGTATAGATACAGCCATGCATCTACTTCGTCCGGGTGCTAAGTGGGAAATATCCAACAATCAATTTACACGTTGGGATGATACTAGACCCTGTCCGACTATTCAAGAAGTCTATGATACTATAGATAAAATCAAGGCTTTCGAAGAATCTATTAATACGATTTGGCTTCCAGAACAACTGGAAAAAATGGGTATAAAACAACGTGAGATGGAGGAGGCTTTAGGTGAATCTGCATAGATTATTTCCTACCCCAGTCGGGTTTACCGAACTGGGACGAGATCTAACAGACGAAGAACAATTCTTTATTAAAGAGTTGGAAACACGTCCTAATATGGGTAATACAACTAGTATAAATAATTTTGTATTACAGCATCATATATTAACTGATCTTAGGTCTTTTATAGAAGATTCAGTCAATGAATATTTTCAAACTACTGTTAATCCCAAACATGATGTCTCTTTAAGAATCACTCAAAGTTGGTGTAACTATTCTGAACCAGGTCAGTATCATCATAAGCATGCCCATCCAAATTCATATATTTCAGGTGTGTTCTATGTTCAGACTAACCCGGATGATCGAATTTATTTTTATAGAGATGGCTGGCAACAAATTAAATTTCCCCCAGAACAATGGAATGAATTTAATTCTGAAAGCTGGTGGTTTGAAGTATTTACAGGGCGTTTAATTTTATTTCCGTCGTCGCTAACGCATATGGTACCTGAAATCAAAGGCGACGATTTAAGAATTTCCTTATCATTTAATACTTTTCCTTTAGGTACCGTGGGAGAGGAATTAGACTTAACTGGATTAAAACTGGAGACTTAAATGGCACATTTTGCTAAAATTGATGAAAACAATGTGGTTACTCAGGTAGTAGTGGTAGATAATAAAGATACAGCCGACGCTTTGGGTGTAGAAAAAGAGCATATCGGCGCGGCTCATCTAGAGAAAATTCTAGGGGGGACCTGGAAACAAACTAGCTATAATGCTAATATGAGAAAAAATTACGCCGGGATTGGTTATACCTTTGATGCCCAGCGCGATGCTTTTATTCCACCTAAACCATTTAACAGTTGGGTACTAAATGAAGCTACTTGTCATTGGCAAGCTCCAACTCCTATGCCGGAAGATGCAGGAACAGGTGATCCTCCTAAAATGTATTTTTGGAATGAAGATACCGTCTCCTGGAATGAGGTAGTGCCTGTTGAACCTTAGTTGTTGTAATTTAGTAATAGTTAATTAATTTTAGTTCCTTATAAATATAGTATGTTTATAAGGAACTTTTATGTCCTCTCCATCATCTCGACAAAATTTAATTGATTATTGTTTAAGAAAGCTTGGCCATCCTGTTATTGAAATTAACATAGATGATGATCAGCTAGAAGATAGGATTGACGAGGCCTTTCAATTCTATAGAGATTTTCACTTCGATGCTTCTGAAAAATCTTATAAAAATGTCTTAATTGAGCCTTCTCTAATTCAAATTACCGGGGTAAATGCTGCGTCCTTTACTACCGGTGAAAATATTACCGGTGCTTCTTCCGGGTCGACTGGAATAGTTTATAGTAATGTTTCAGCTAATCGTTTCCAATTATTTAAGATATCTGGAACATTTACTGCTGGAGAAACCATAACCGGGGGTTCGTCCGGTACTTCAGCTGTGATTCAAACTATCACTTTAGGTAATTACGATCGTAAATATATTACTCTAGAAGATTCCTTTTTCGGAGTTGAGAGAATATTACAATTGTCTAACAAGACTTCAGGTATGGGTCTATTTGATGTTAGATACCAATTATTATTAAATAATATTCAGTCATTAACAAATACTGATATTATCTACTACAGTCAGCTTAAAACCCACTTAAACTTAATTAATGATCTCATGACCGGTCAAAAACCTGTTCGGTTTAATCGTCATATGAATAGACTGTTTATTGATATGGATTGGAGTTATGATGTTAGTATAGGAGATTATATTATTATTGAAGGCTGGACGTTCTTAGACCCAGATACTTATACGGATGTTTACAACGATAGATTTCTTAAACAGTATGCTACTGCTCTAATAAAACAACAATGGGGTAATAATCTTAAGAAATTCGAAGGTGTGCAATTGCCAGGAGGGGTAACATTAAACGGGCAAAAGATATACGAAGAAGCAGTAGAAGAAATCGATAATCTTAAAGCGGAAGCAAAAGATACTTATCAGTTACCTGTCGATTTCTTCACTGGTTAGACATTTTCTCATCCGATCACATAAAGATTATACCGTCAAGGCAATAGATAATCCATGGCAGTTTACCAAAATTTAATCGAGTGAGGAAACAAAAATTCCTACTAATTTCTACTTTCAAGCCGGGGTACCAGGAGGACGTTCATCAGAGCAGCTGTTGATAGAAGATCTTGTTATTGAATGTTTAAAAATTTACGGGTTTGATGTTTATTATTTACCTAGACAGGCTGTAAATGAGGACATGGTGCTTGGGGAGGATGTTCTTAACAAATTTACGTCAGCCTATCCGTTAGAGATGTATTTACAAAACACTAACGGGTTTGAAGGTGACGGTGATCTTATGACAAAATTTGGAGTTGAAATTAGAGATACTGCTACTTTTATTGTATCAAGAAGAAGATGGGATGAAGTTATTTCCAGAAGTTATAATGCTGTCTTAACTACCAGACCGGCTGAAGGCGATATACTTTATTTTCCTTTAACTAAATCTTTTTTTGAAATAAAATTTGTTGAGAGTAAAGACCCGTTCTTTCAAGTAGGTAAACTTTATGTATACAAACTTGAATGTGAATTAATGAGATACTCTTCAGAGATCATAGATACCGGTGTGACAGAGATAGACGACTTAGCTACCGATAAATCTGTAGATGTAAACCAATATAATTTTGTATTAGAAAATGAAGATAGATTGTTGTTAGAAGATTATGTTGAATCGGGTATGATTTTAGAAAGTTTTAGTATGGATTCAATTCTTCCTAATACACAAAACGATGCTTTCAGGGGTAGTATAGATGTATTAGACTTTACTGAAAGAAATCCTTTTGGAGAGATAGATGTTTAATAAATTTTATTGGGGTACGATAAGAAAATCTATTATTGCTTTTGGAAATTTATTTAACAGAATTCATATAGATAGAAGAAATAGTGATGGACAAGTTATTCAGACACTTAAAATTCCTCTAGCGTATGCAGGGAAGCAAAAGTTTTTAGCCAGGATAGCATCTAATCCTCAATCTTTTGAGCAAAGCTTTGAAACCTATCTACCCAGATTGTCATTTGAAATGACCGGGATTGCATACGACCCCAACAGAAGGATTAGTTTAATTCAACAAAATCGCGCGGTTAATAATACTACCAACACGTTGAATGCACAGTACGCCCCAACCCCTTATAATATATCTATGACGTTGTATGCGTATACCAAAAACCAAGATGACGGGCTACAAATAGTAGAACAAATATTACCTTACTTTAATCCAGATTATAACTTAACTCTCAATGCCATTCCTGCATTAGAGTTAAAACACGATCTTCCTATCATTCTTGATCAAGTGACCTTTGAGGATAACTATGAAGGGGATTTTACTACTAATAGAACTATAATTTGGACTCTTAATTTTACTATGAAAATGAACTTTTATGGACCGATTAATAAACAAGGTCTCATTAGAAATGTTACCGTTAATACTTTCAGTGATGCCGCACTTGGAAATATTCAATCAAGATATTCAGTTTCAGTCACTCCTGATTCTATAGTACCTGGTAGTACACTAGAATCTAATAATATTATAGAAACTTTTGATGAGGATCTATCGTGAAATCTTTTCAAGCTATTAGTAAAGTATTTAATGTTGAAAATAGCGAACCTGTTCCTGTATCACTCCCTACAACAGTATCAAAAAGTATGGAGCAAGAAGATGATTTTCAATTAGCAAGAAATACTCTAAAAAATTTAATTATGAAAAATGACGATGTTATTAATGAATTAGTTTACATTGCTAAAAATTCCGAGCACCCTAGAGCATTTGAAGTTGTAGGACAGCTTATGAAAGCACAGTCCGATATTACCAAAGAGCTTATGAACGTACATAAGACTAAAAAAGAAATTGCCGGGGAAGAGACTACTAACATTACTCAGAATAATGTTATTTTTGCAGGTTCTACATCTGAGTTGATGAAAATGATCAGCGCATCTAAGGCTAAAGTAATTGACAGTCAATAAAAATTCATACAACGGAAATCGCTCTCTTAAACAAATTGGCTTTACTATACAATATACGTATGAGCAAGTACAAGAGCTAATGAAATGCAAGGACGACCCGGTATACTTTATTACCGCCTACTGCCAGATTGTTTCGTTAGATAGCGAGCAATTAATACCGTTTGATTTGTTTGACTATCAAAAAAAGTTTATTCAAATGATAGAAAAGAATAGAAAAGTAATTAGTATGCAGCCCAGACAGATGGGTAAATCACAAACGGTAGCAGCATACATTCTATGGTATACCCTTTTTAACAATAATAAAACAGTCGCCATTCTAGCTTATAAGTCGGACGCTGCCATGGAAATTCTATCACGCTACCAGTTAATGTTTGAGAATGTTCCAATTTGGATGCAGCAAGGAATCAAAACCTGGAATAAAGGGGACGTGGAGCTAGAAAATGGATCTTCTGTTTTTACAGCTGCTACCTCCTCTTCTGGTATTCGAGGCAAGTCGGTTAACTTACTCTACGTGGACGAGGTGGCTATCGTCCCCAATAATATTGCTGAGCAGTTTTTCACATCCGTATATCCCGTGGTATCTGCTGGGGAAACTACAAAAATTATACTTACATCTACCCCGCTAGGATATAATCATTTTTGGAAATTTTGGAACGATGCTGAAAATAATGTTAATGGTTTTTCCGCTTTAAGAGTAAACTATTGGGAACACCCTAAAAGAAACGAGCAATGGGCCAAAGAACAAAAAGCTCTTTTAGGGGACATAAAGTTTAATCAGGAGGTATTGTGTGCGTTCCTAGGCTCGTCTAACACATTAATATCAGCTGATACTATTGCCAGACTATCCTCCAAGCCCTTTGTATTTTCTAATGATAGTCTAGATGTTATTGATAATCCGGTTCAAAATAACACATACTTCATTTCTGTAGATACTTCTCGAGGTGTAGAAAGGGATTACTCAGCGTTTACCGTTATCAATACCACCTCTTATCCATTTACGGTAGTAGCTAAATACAGAAATAACAAAATTAGCCCTTTGCTATACCCAAGTATTATTCATAAGGTAGCTAAAGATTATAACAATGCATATATTCTAGTGGAAATAAACGATAACGGTCAGCAAATTGCTGATATTATTCATAATGATCTAGAGTACGATAATATGCTTTGGATTGGAAGTGATGCAAGGTATGGGCAGCATATTTCTAGCTCTGGTAAAGATGCAAAACTAGGAGTAAGAACTACCAAGCAAGTTAAAAGTATTGGATGTTCCACTCTTAAAACATTGGTAGAAAATGATAAGTTGCTGGTGTTTGATTCTGATATTATTTCAGAATTTTCTACCTTTGTAGAGTCAAAAGGAACATTTAAAGCTGATGAAGGATATCATGATGATTTAACCATGACCCTGGTTTTGTTTAGTTGGGCGTCTAATGACCCAACGTTTAGGGATATTATGAATGCTAATAATCGAGAGGCTGTATTTAAACAGCAAATAATTAATATTGAAGAAGAGCTTACTCCATTTGGAATTATTAATGATGGAATAGATGATATTCCAGATGTAGAGGTAGCAGGGGGCGATGTGTGGTTATCCGATAAGTACCAAAAAAGTTTAAAAGATTTTATTAGAGAGCATATTAATTAGTTAAAAAATAAAAAAGTATAAATAATCTAGTTAATAATTCTTTGTTATGATAAAAACATTATAAGGAGAATAAGATGGCATTTCAGCTTTCACCAGGTGTGCTAGTAACGGAGAAAGATCTTACATCGATCGTACCTCAGGTTGCTACCACTGCAGGGGGCTTTGTTGGAGCATTCCAATGGGGACCTGTCATGGAGGTTGTTACTGTAGAGTCGGAAAATAAGCTGGTTGAAAGGTTCGGATCACCTAATGATACTGTATTTAAATCATTCTTTACCGCAGCTAATTTTCTTTCTTATGGTAATAACTTACAAGTCATTCGTGCGGTTAATCAAAACGTTGCAAGAAATGCAATGTCCAATGCTGCCGCAACAGCAATCATTATTCGCAACGAAGATCATTATATTAATACTTACAGCGATGGCTCAGCAAATATCGGCGAATGGGCAGCTAAGTACCCTGGAGTGTTAGGTAATTCATTAAAAATATCTATGTGTGATGCCAACACATTTTCTGGGTGGGCCTACTCAACTCTATTCGATAGCGCTCCTTCTACATCCACTTATGTAAGCGAAAGAGGTGGGGCAATAGATGAACTGCATGTTATTGTAATAGATGAAGATGGGTTATGGACAGGAGCTAGAAATACAGTATTAGAAAAATTTCCTTTCGTATCTAAGGCATCAGATGCCAAGCGTTCTGATGGAACATCTTCATTCTATAAAGACGTCATTAATAGCACGTCTAAATATATTTGGTGGATGGATCACAACGCTAACGTAACTTCTACCGGTACAGCATGGGGTAGCTCGGCTAATGCATCAACATTTGCCAATCTAACTGCCAATGGTAATGTTGTACATTCCTTATCTGGCGGGGTATCAGGCGATATTCCCACCTCAAGCAATATTCAAGCAGGAATTAACATCTTCGCAAACAATGATTTATATGACATTTCCTTATTACCATTAGGCGAAGCAACTACAGCTGATGTAAATTTCGCTATAGCTATTGCAGAATCTAGAAAAGATTTTGTTGTGTTTGCTTCACCTGAAATGAGTGATGTTGTTAATAACTCAGGCAGTGAAGCTACTGATTCTGTCTCATTCAGAGATACATTAACCTCTTCTAGTTATGCTGTATTAGATTCCGGATGGAAGTATCAGTATGATAGATATAATGACAAATATCGCTGGGTTCCATTAAACGGAGATACAGCTGGACTTGCAGCAAGAACAGACTTTTTAGCTGATCCATGGTTTAGCCCGGCAGGGTTTACTCGCGGTCAGATTAAGAATGTAGTTAAGCTAGCTTACTCACCCACATCTAGCTCAAGAGATGTGCTCTACAAGAAAGGTATTAACCCCGTGGTTAGTTTTCCTGGTAACGGTACCGTGCTATTTGGAGATAAAACACTACTCTCCAAGCCATCGGCATTTGATAGAATCAATGTACGTCGACTATTTATCGTGTTAGAGAAAGCTATTGCTACTGCTGCTAAATTCCAGTTGTTTGAATTTAACGATGCATTTACTCGTGCACAATTTAAAAATTTAGTAGAACCATTTTTAAGAAATGTACAAGGGCGCCGAGGTATTACAGACTTTAAAGTTGTTTGTGATGAAACTAACAACACAGGGGAAGTAATAGATAGAAATGAGTTTGTAGCTGACATATTTGTTAAACCGGCTCGTTCTATTAATTTTATCCAACTAAACTTCATAGCGACCAGATCTGGTATTTCTTTTGAAGAAGTAGGCGCATAAGGGAGAGCAAACATGGCAACATTCAACATAGAAAGTTTTAAAGCTGCTCTTACTAACGGCGGTGCTCGTCCTAACCAGTTTGCAGTGAGGCTGTCGTTTCCTACTTATGTAACTACCGCAAGTACTGCAGTTAGCCGTGCTCCATTTCTAGTAAGCATAGCCGAATTACCTGGTCAAACAGTTAACCCAGCTATTGTTCAATATCGCGGGCGAGAGGTTAAGTTTGTCGGTGATCGTGTATACGCACCATGGACTATTACTGTCCTAAACGACTCAGAAATGTCCATTAGAACATCCGTAGAACAATGGATGGCAGGAATGGAAGACTATGCTGCAAAGTTTGGAAGACTTCAGCCATCAGAGTATCAGCGAGATCTAGAAGTCCTTCAATTAGATAGAAATGGTAATGTTATTAAAGATTATCTTCTGGTCGATGCTTTCCCGGTAGATGTATCACCGGTAGGGTTAGATTTTGGAGCTAATGATCAGATATCTACCTTTACTGTCACATTCCAATACCAGCATTTTATTCCTTCTACATCGACAACAACAGGTACAGTGAATTTTGGCGCAATTTTTAATCGCGGTTAATTTTTTAATTTAATATATTATGGCAATCAACATTTTTGGTTTTACTATTGGTCGTGAAAACAAACAACGGGAGTTGGTGAGTCAATCATTCATCACTCCCGTATCTGATGACGGAACATCTACCGTATCAGCGGGTGGGTATTTTGGTACCTACGTTGATATTGATGCTTCCGCTCGTTCGGAATCAGAACTAATTTCTAGATATCGTGACATCTCTAACTACCCCGATTGCGATACTGCTATCGAGGAGATAGTTACAGAAGCTATTGCAGCTTTAGACAGTGAAATACCTGTCACTATTAATACGGATAAACTAGACTTATCGCAAAATATTAAAGAAAAAATTCAGGAAGAATTTGACAACATACTTTCCTTGTTAGACTTTAAAGATAAAGCCCATGATATTTTTCGTAGGTGGTATGTGGATGGTCGTTTGTATTATCAAAAAGTAATTAACCCTGCACAAACTAAAAAGGGTTTACAAAAACTCCGGTACATCGATCCAAGAAAAATTAGAAAGGTTAGAAACCTTAATAAAGAAAAACTACCTTCTGGTGTAGAAGTTATTAAGAGTATTGAAGAATTTTATGTATATAATGAAAAAGGGCTTACGGTTACACCCGGTGTAGATCCCAATCAATCTAATGGTATAAAAATAGCACCAGATACTATTACTTTTGTACCGTCCGGGCTTTTAGATCTAGATCGCAATGTGGTACTAGGATATTTAAACAAAGCTATTAAACCAGTCAATCAGTTAAAAATGATGGCTGATTCTTTAGTCATCTACCGTCTTTCTCGTGCCCCGGAACGTCGTATTTTTTATATTGATATTGGTAATTTGCCTAAGATTAAAGCCGAGCAGTATATGAAAGATATTATGGCTCGTTATCGTAATAAGATAATCTATGATTCTACTACAGGTGAGATTAAAGACGACCGTAAGTTTATGACTATGTTAGAAGACTTTTGGCTTCCGCGGCGTGAGGGAGGACGGGGTACTGAAATTACTACACTACCGGGAGGAGAAAATTTAGGACAAATTGCCGATATTGAATATTTTCAAAACAAAGTTTACCAAGCACTTAATGTCCCAGTATCTAGATTTCAACAACAGTCCGGGTTTAATTTTGGACGAGCAGCAGAAATTAGTCGAGATGAAATAAAGTTTGCAAAATTTGTAGGAAGACTGCGTAGAAAGTTTAACAAGTTATTTGATGATCTATTAGAGTCTCAGTTAGTTCTTAAAGGCATTATTAAACCAGAAGACTGGGACGCCATAAAAGAAAATATTGACTATAAATATGCACAAGATCAATACTATCAAGAAATAAAAGAAGCTGAAAATTTAAGAAATAGATTAGATGTTTTAAATCAAATGTCACCCTATGTAGGTGTATATTTTAGTAAACAATATATTCGTAAAAATGTATTGAGAATGACCGATGCTGAGATTAACACCATAGAAAAAGAAATTGAAGACGAACCACCCATCATTCAACCTGGAATGCCGGGGTCAGAACAAGCAGCTGCTCTGAGTCGTGAGACTCAATCACAGTAGTAAATAAATATAGGATAAATATGGAAAACTCAGAATTAATTCATAATATGATAGACAATATTCTGGATAATAAAAATTCCGAAGCCCAGGAAACATTTAAGTCTTTGTTATCACAAAAATTAAACGATGCTTTAGAAGCAAAAAAAGTAGAAGTTGCTCAATCAATCTACGGAACTCAAGAGGTGCAAGAGCCTGATGAGAGTGTAGAAGATACCGAGCAAGAAACAGAACAAACATAAGGATTATCATGCCAGTTACCAAGAGTATTCTAAAAAACTCCAAAAGGCAGGCCGTAGTTAAGCTGGTCGGTACTGGTCTGGGTTATATAAACGTTCATGAATTAGTAGCAGTAGTAGGCCCTAATGCCATTTCGGATGTTCAGACTATTACTACTGCTAATTTAGAACTTACCATCTCTGATTTATTTTATGATGTATCTGCTGCTTCTAACATTGTAAGAAATAGTAATGTCATTTGGGCCATGAATACAGGGTCTGCCGATTATGCATTTTCTAGAGATATAGGTGTGGTATTAAATCAAGACGCTAATGCAAACGTCGTGGTTAATATTGGCGGAACATCTAATGGTACTGTTATGATTCAATTTACTAAGGGTTCTGGTTACAACGATCCTTACGATCTACAAATTCAGGGACCAGGGGTAGGAAGAATTTAATGAAACTTATTACCGAACAAATTAGCGAGATTCGTTATCTTGTTGAAAAAAAAGAAGATGGTACCAAACAGACATACATAGAAGGTATCTTCATGCAGACCGAAAAAGAAAATAAAAACGGTCGAGTATATAGAAAAAATATTATGGAAAATGCTTTGAATGATTTTCAAACCCTTATTACTGAAAAACGAGCTTTAGGTGAATTAGGACACCCTTCTAATCCTCAAATTAATCTTAACAATGTATCTCATTTAATTACCGGGTTAAAATTTGAAGGTAATGATGTGATAGGTCGAGCAAAAATTTTAGATACACCTATGGGTAAAATTGCTAAAAATTTTATTGAAGAAGGTGTACGTTTAGGTGTATCATCTAGAGGTCTAGGTTCGCTTAAAGAAGTAAACGGTGTTAACGAAGTACAGGATGATTTTCATTTAGCTACTATTGACATAGTAAGTGATCCAAGCGCTCCCGATGCTTTTGTACAGGGCATTATGGAAGGTGCTGAATGGGTATTAGCTAACGGTCAGTGGAAGTCTGTACAAATTGAACAAGCCCAAAAGATAGTAAAGAAAGCTTCTATACGTAATTTAAACGAAGTAAAACTACAACTATTTGAAAAGTTTCTAAGAAATATCAAGTAAATAATTCTTATAAATATTATCGTTACATTAAATACTCTTAGGAGAACAGGATGTCAGTCGAAGCAAAAATTAAAGAGCTGCTTAATCGTACTAGCACTGCTCAAAATTTAAATGAGGAGCAAGAAGATCTAGCTGCTGCTGGAATGGCTGGTACTGGCTCCAAAGCTGCAAGTAAAATGTCTAAAGATACCTCGAAGTCAGCAAAAGTTGCTACTGCTGGAGACACCACGCAACCTAAGCAAGGTTCGTCTCAGACAGCTTCCTTTACTACCCATGATGAAGATGATGAGAATCAGGGTGCCAAGGCAGCTGCTCCGGTTTCTAAAGATAATACACTTCCAAAATCTAAAGGTGATGCTAAGACCGTAAAAGTACCTGCTATGGAAGAAACAGAAGAAGAAGGCGAGGTTGTAGCTGAAGAACAACATCGAGAAGATATTGCATCACAAATTAAATCTATTTTTGGCGACGATCTCTCAGAAGAATTTACCAGCAAAGCAGCATCTATTTTTGAAGCAGCAGTAATTGCTCGCGTTAATAACGAAATGGAAAAAGTAGCTGCTCGTTTAGAAGAACAGGCTCAAACGCAACTAGATGAATTTAAACAAGGTCTAGTAGAAAAAGTTGATGGTTATCTTAACTATGTGGTTGAGCAGTGGATGGAAGAAAACCAATTAGCTGTAGAGCAAGGTTTAAGAACAGAAGTAGCCGAAGATTTTATTTCTGGTCTTAAGACTTTATTCCAAGAGCACTATATTGAGGTTCCAGAAGAAAAGTACGATGTTATGAAAGAACTCGAACAGACTACTGAATCTCTACAAACCAAACTGGATGAAAGCGTAGCAACTGCTATTGAACTTTCTAAAGAATTGGAACATCTTAAGCGTGAAAAAGTATTTGAAGAACAAACTAAAGATCTAGCTGATACAGAAGTTGAAAAGCTTAGAAAATTAGTAGAGGGCGTTAATTTTGATTCGGAAGACTTGTATCGTGAAAAAGTTGGTGTCATTATAGAAAATTACTTTCCTAAGACAACAGCAAAATCACCTGAGCAAGCTTTAATTGAAGAAAGTGGAACACAACCTACTTTTGCAAATGATGACGATCAGATGGAAAGATATGCTATGTCTATCTCCAGATCTTTAAAAGCCCGTTAATTATAAAAAAAAATAACAATCTAAGGAGAAGGTATGTACCTATCAGAACAAATTCAACAGAAGTGGGGCAAGATTTTAAATCATGCCGAGCTTCCTGAAATTAAAGATTCTTATCGTCGTTCAGTCACGGCTGTTCTGCTTGAGAATCAGGAAAAAGCTCTTCGCGAAGAGCGTCAGATGCTGTCAGAATTAGCTCCTGCTAACTCTATCGGCGACGGCACTACTGGTGTTGCTAAATATGATCCAATCCTAATCGGTTTGGTTCGTCGTGCAATGCCTAACCTGATGGCATATGACATTTGCGGTGTTCAACCTATGACTGGTCCTACTGGTCTTATTTTTGCCATGCGCTCGGTCTATGGCAATACACGTGCATCTGCATCTCTTTCTGAAGCGCTGTTTAACGAAGCTAACACACAGTTTTCTTCGTCGTCTTATACTTCTGCTCTTGCTAGCTCAGGCTCGCCATTGAATGGAACACACACTGGTTCCAATCCAGTAGATGGTACATATACACGTGGTGCTGGTATGACTACAGCAGAAGCTGAAGCACTGGGTGATGCATCTACCAATGCTTTCGGTCAGATGGCATTCACTATTGACAAGACTACTGTTACTGCTCGTAGCCGTGCCCTCAAAGCAGAATACACCTTAGAATTAGCACAAGATCTGAAAGCAGTTCATGGTCTGGATGCTGAGTCTGAGCTTTCAAACATTCTGTCACAGGAAATTATGTTTGAAATCAACCGTGAAGTTGTTCGTACCATTTACACCGTTGCTAAAGTTGGCTCTCCTGCTACAGCAACTGCCGGTACTTTTAACCTTGATGTCGACTCCAACGGTCGTTGGTCGGTTGAGCGATTTAAAGGCCTTCTGTTCAACATCGAGCGTGATGCTAACCACATTGCACAAGATACGCGCCGCGGTAAAGGTAACTTTATTGTTTGCTCGGCAGACGTTGCTTCAGCACTTGCTATGGCCGGTGTTCTGGATTACGCTCCTGCTCTGTCAACCAACCTCTCGGTAGATGATACTGGTAACACATTTGCTGGTGTTCTAAACGGACGCTTCCGTGTATACATTGATCCTTATTCTGCTAACTTGGGTGCTGCTAGCCAGTTCTATGTAGTTGGATATAAAGGTTCTAGCCCTTATGACGCAGGTATTTTCTACTGCCCCTACGTTCCTCTCCAGATGGTTCGTGCAGTTGATCCTAACAGCTTCCAGCCCAAGATTGGCTTTAAGACTCGTTACGGTATGATTGCTAACCCATACGTTACCACAAACGCCAATAGCGCTGCTGCTGATGCTGAAACATTTACAGCAAACCGCAACCAGTACTATCGTCGTACCAAGGTTACCAATTTGATGTAAACCGACGAAGATCGGACTTGAGGGAGCTTTTGCTCCCTCTTTTTTTATGGATAAATAATGCAAAAGGAACTATAATTGTTTACTCCAAATCTTAGCAGCATTCTTAACGAAGTATCTACAGTTACCACACAACCGGTATCTAATTACTTACGACCTAATGCTTTTAGATTTACGATTAAAGAAATACCTAAAGCTGCTTTTACATGTCAATCAGCTAATTTACCTGCATTAACATTAGGGTTTACTACACAACCTACGCCATTTTTAGATATACCACACGTCGGTGATAAGAATTCATTTGGTGATTTTACTATTAGGTTTTTGATTTCAGAAGATATGTCCAATTATATTGAATTATTTGACTGGCTAGTGGCACTTGGCTTTCCAAACGATTATAATCAATATAGGAATTTTACCGGAGAAAGGTTAAATCGTTTTCCATTTGTTCGTGATTCTAGAGGTATACCTATATCCGTGGCTTATTCCGATGCTACGCTAACTATTTTAGATAGTAATAACGTACCTAAAACAAACATACAATTTAGAGATGTATTTCCGGTTTCGGTAGAAGCGCTGGATTTTGATATTACTTCTTCTTCTGTAGAATATTTTGTAGGAATTGCTTCATTTAAATACAAAACATTTAGCATTGAAGTTTTATAATTCTTTTTGGAGTAAATTATGTCACAAAAACAGATTCAAATTTCTGTTGAAGAGATTCGCAAAAACAAGTTTTTTATTGCTACACCATGTTATGGTGGTCAACTGAACGAACCATATTTTCGTTCGGTAGTAAAACTAATGACATTTTTTAATGGTCATAGCATTCCTCTAGCCTTCGGTACCATTGCCAACGAGTCTCTCGTCACTCGAGCAAGAAATGTACTTTTAGCTTACTTTCTAGCTTCCGATTATACCCACTTAATGTTTATCGATGCGGATATTGAATTTCAAGTTGAGGATCTATTAAAACTTTATGCACATAATAGAGATGTCGTAGTAGGTGCTTATCCTAAAAAAGGTGTTGCCTGGAATAGGATCCGTGAAGGGGTCAATCTACCAGATAATGTAGGTAAAGAGCTTTCAGATCGCGAAATTGCTGCGTATGGTTCTGACTATGCTATTAACTTTAAATTTTCCAACAAAGAACTAAGACAAATAGCTGTCGAGAATGGATTAATTAAATTACATGACGCTGGTACAGGTTTTATGATGATTAAACGGGAAGCTATTTTAAAGCTAATTAAATCTTATCCTGAAATTAAGTATAATAATGATGTGAATATTAGTAATGCCAGCTTGAAAGATCATTTTTATGCATTGTTTGATACTATGATTGATCCCATTGATAGGCGCTACCTATCTGAAGATTACACATTTTGTAGACGATGGCAAGATATTGGCGGTGATATTTGGTTAGACCCGACTATTTCATTAAACCATTATGGCCATTTTTGTTTTCAAGGTAATCCTCAAGCTATTATTAATTTTAGCGAACCGGTACCGTCAACACCAGTAGTACAAAAAGAGGTTATTACACTCGATCTACCAGACTAATCTAGTCTTTATATTATGAAGTTAAGTGAGTTGCAGCAGGAATGGGAACGTGATGCGCCGATCAATCAAACAGATTTAGGTCGTGAAGCAACACGGGTACCCATACTACATTCTAAGTATGTGGTAATGCTTTCCAAAGTAAAATTACAGCTTAGAAAAACTGAGTCAGATTACTTAAATACTCGCCGTAAAAAATACAAGTACTATCGCGGTGAAATGACCAGACAAGAATTAGAAGGTGAAGGCTGGCCGCAGTTTCAGGGTAACAAGCCGCTTAAAAATGAAATGGATGAATTTTTATCGTGTGATGAAGATTTAATTTCATTACAAGACAAAGTAGAATATTTTAAAACTATTCACTTTACACTGGAGCAAATACTACGTTCTATTAATTCAAGAACCTGGGATATTAAATCGAGCATTGAATGGACAAAATTTACTAACGGTATGATGTAATGTCAGATCTTATTCTTCATAAAAAAAACGAAGTATATATTAAAGTACAAACTGACACATCTATTGCCCAGGAGCTATCGGATCATTTTTCTTTTGAAGCACCCGGCGCTAAGTTTCATCCTTTAGTACGTAATAAGCTCTGGGATGGAAAAATAAAATTGTTCTCTATTCTAACACACGAAATATATGCAGGATTATTACCCTACCTGGAGCATTTCTGTGAGGTAAACAGCTATACTATTGATTATTCGCAGTATATTCAAACTGCCGATGCAGTTACTTACGATATCGTTAAAGATTTTATACAGCAACTAAACATATCGTTGCCTGACGGCGCCGGAGTAAGGGATTATCAAATAGATGCTATCTTACATGCTATACAAGACGGTAGACGTTTACTTCTTTCACCTACCGGGTCTGGGAAATCTCTCATCATCTATTGTTTGTTAAGATGGAATGAGCGGTTTGAACGTAAGCAGTTAATTCTAGTTCCTACTACCTCGCTAGTAGAACAAATGTACAGTGATTTTCAATCCTATTCACAACTCAACGGTTGGAAAGCATCCTACCATTGTTCACGTATCTATGCCGGTCACGGTAAAGATAATTTACTCCCTATAGTTATTTCTACCTGGCAATCGGTATACGAGCTACCTAAGAAATGGTTTGAACCTTTTCAATGCATTTACGGGGATGAAGCCCACTTGTTTAAAGCTAAGTCATTAACTAGTATCATGCATAAAATGACCACCGCTCCTTATCGCATAGGTACGACAGGTACACTGGATGGTACTAAAATGCATAAGTTGGTACTGGAAGGGTTGTTCGGTCCCGTGTACCAGGTTACTACTACCAGACAGTTGATGGATAGGCAGCAACTAGCCGAACTTAAAGTATATGGTATTGTATTGCAGTATTCAGATGAAATAAAAAAAACTAATAAAGACTATAATTATCGTGACGAAATAGACTGGATTGTACAATATGAACCACGTAATCGTTTCATACGCAATCTAGCACTAAAACAAGTGGGAAACACACTGATTCTGTTCCAATTCGTTGAAAAACACGGTAAGATACTGTACGACTTTATACAAAATAAAGACAGTTCTAGAAAAGTGTTTTTTGTATATGGTGGTACAGATACAGAACAAAGGGAGCAAATAAGACGGATTACCGAACAAGAGCAGGATGCTATCATCGTAGCATCTTACGGTACATTCTCAACAGGAATAAATATAAGAAACCTTCACAATATTATCTTTGCATCACCGTCTAAGTCTAGAATTAGAAATTTACAATCTATTGGACGAGGGTTAAGAACCAGTCGTGATAAGACATCTTGTAAGCTTTATGATTTAGGGGATGATTTAACTTGGAAAAACAGAAAAAACTATACTCTGCTCCATATGATTGAACGTATTAAATTATATAATGAAGAACAATTCGATTATAAACTCGTTAATGTTAATCTCTAATGTACTGTAAATTTTTAAAACTGTCAAACGGAGATGATATTATCCTCACTACAGAGGATAATTATGAAACCTTTAAAGACAAGGAGTTCGTTAGCGGTAAAAACGTAGTTCAAGTAGGAGTGATAAGACTACCTCGCAGCGGTGGCCTAGTTGAAAGTTATATTTTGCAACCATGGATACGCATGGCTAAAACCGAAGAAGTAAATATACCGGTCAATAGTGTAATAGCTATGGTAGATATTGATGAGAAAGCAGCAAGACAATATTTAAGTTTTGTAAAAGAAAAAACACCTTTAACTTTAGAATCTTGTTCGGAAGAAAAACTAGAAAGAGAATTAGAGGAACCATTAGAGTTTGAAGAAGAGGAATATGATGATCAACCTACAACCAACCGTGGCTACACCATCCATTGAAAAAACCCCTGCTCATTATGTAGATAATAAAAAGTTCTACCAAGCATTACTAGAATATAAACAACAATGCAACGAAGCAAAATCTCAAGGGTTACTAACCCCCCAGGTGAGTGAGTATATTGGTGAATGCTTTTTAAAAATTGCTACCCATCTATCCTACAAAGCTAACTTTATTAATTATACATTTAAAGATGATATGATTAGTGATGGAATAGAAAATTGTTTAACTGCTGTGGAAAAATTCGACCCTGAAAGAAGCACTAATCCGTTTGCTTATTATACACAGATTGTTTTCTTTGCTTTTGTTCGTCGTATTCAAAAAGAAAAGAAACAACAAGTAACCAAGTATAAGATGTTAGAGCAGGTGGATATCGATCAAATAGTAGCGCATGCAGAAGATAATCAAGAAATAGTAAATCACCTAATGGAGCTGGCACGTAAACAATTAGATACGGTAGACCCTGATAGAAGAGCCATGGCTAAGAAAACTAAAAAAGTAATGGTAGATGAAATAGAATAAATATATTATAATACGATGAGCTTGTGACAGCTGCCCTTCCAGCTGAAACAAAATAACTAGGAGTCCATATGACAAAAATCAAAGTATCAGAGCTTTTTTATAGCATCCAGGGGGAAGGGCGCTATATGGGAGTTCCGAGCGTATTTCTAAGAACCTTTGGCTGTAATTTTACATGCGATGGGTTCGGCATGCCTCGAGGACAAAAATCAAATGAGCGAAACGTCATCGCCGCCAATGCAGACCAATACCAAGATTATAAATCTCTTCCTCTTGTTACTACAGGGTGTGACAGTTACGCTAGCTGGGATGTTAGGTTTAAGCATCTTAGCCCTACTGTTAGTATTAATGGTATTGTTGATGCCATTATACGTATGCTACCTCATGGTAAGTGGACAAGCGAGCATCTGGTTATTACAGGAGGTGAACCACTCCTCGGATGGCAAAAAACCTACCCGGCTCTTTTATCGCACTCGGGGATGGTCGGCTTGGAGGAGATCACGTTTGAAACCAACGGTACACAAGAGTTAACCCCGACATTTTCTGAATACTTAAAGACACACTGGCGTAAGGGTTGGGATAAGCTAACCTTTAGTGTCAGCCCTAAACTAGGGGTAAGTGGTGAAAAATGGACAGATGCTATTAAACCTAGCATTATCAGAGAGTATCAAGAACATGGTTATGTATATTTAAAATTTGTTATTGCTACTGCAGAAGATGCAGAACAAGTAAAGTATGCTGAGGAAGAGTATCGTCAGGCTGGGTTTAAAGGGCCCGTGTATGTAATGCCAGTAGGAGGGGTGGAATCAGTTTATAGCATGAATAATCGTAACGTAGCCGATATTGCAATGAAAAACGGCTGGCGCTACAGTGATCGTCTTCAAGTTCCTTTGTTTCACAACATGTGGGGTACCTAATGCTTCAACAACACAAATGCGATCCTGAACTAGGATATCGAGTAGAAGAATATCTTCGCGGAAAAGGTGTACACACACCTACTAATATCGATATGCTATTGCGAAAAGATACGCATAAGATTATGAAGATTGAAAAGCACTTTGCCGCTATTATGGATATTCTTGGATTAGATCGTAATGATGATTCGCTAATTGAAACCCCTAAACGTGTAGCCAAGATGTACGTGAATGAAATTTTTTGGGGTTTAAAACCAGAAAACTTTCCTAAGTGCACAGTCATAGACAATAAGATGGGTTATGATGAGATGGTAATCGAGCGTGACATTACGCTCATGTCTAATTGTGAACATCATTTTGTTACTATTGATGGTAAAGCTCATGTAGCTTATATTCCTAAAGGTAAGGTGCTAGGGTTATCTAAACTTAACCGTATTGTGGAATATTTTGCCCGGCGCCCACAGGTTCAAGAACGAATTGCCGAACAGGTATATCATGCTTTAGTTTATATTCTAGGCACAGAAGATGTAGCTGTAGTGATTGAAGGAGTACATTATTGCGTGCGCTCAAGAGGGGTTGAAGACTATAATAGTTCTACTATGACTGCTAAATTAGGGGGTTGCTTTAAAGATGAACCAGATTGTCGTGCGGAGTTTATGTCACTCATTAAAAAATAAGGTGATGAACCATGGAAGGTCATATAAAATACCAAGACTACGGAGGTATTCGTAGTGAAAAAGGCAAAGTATATTTAGCCGAATTTACTAATAAAAAAACTGGAGATACGTTTCTTAAATTTGGGGTTACCAGCAAGTACGATGCAGCAGATCGTTTTCGTGACCCCGAATATAATCCTTGGAATATTAGAATATTAGCTTCAGCTTATGGTACCAAGCAGCAGGTCGAAGAAGTTGAACAACAATTTCATAAAAAGTACCCTAAAAACTTTTGGCTTAAAGAAAAGATTCGAGGTGTTACTGAAATAGTAAAACTCGATCGAGGTACACGCATGCAAGCTATTCAAGAAATCTGTCAATTATCTTTAATGTGGAAACAACTTAGAGAACATAATGAAAATCAGTCATGAATCGCCTCTTTCTCTTCTTGATCAGTCTCGTTATTACAACGATTACGATTACGCTTTGGTTCATCTCTTTGAATCAGAACCCGATTACTTACAGTTTTTCAAAGATTCTCTAACTAGCGGTAGAACAGTAATTCTAGATAATTCCATCTTTGAACTAGGAGAGGCGTTCGATTCTAAGCAATTTCTACACTGGGTACAACATTTAGAACCTACCGAATACATCATACCTGATGTGTTAGAAGATGGATTAGGTACGTGTGATAAAGCACACGAATGGAAAGAACATTACATGCCTCATGTTAAAAAAGGTATTAAGTCTATCGGTGTAGTGCAGGGTAAAAGTTATCAAGAGTTAGTTAATTGTTATACTTACTTAGATACATTTATTAATGTAGATAAGATCGCTATTTCGTTTGATTATTCCTACTACCTAGAAGTATGCCCACACCCTAATAAATGGATGGGGTATACACTAGGACGTATACAAACACTTACGCGGCTTAAACAGGAAGGTATCATTAATACTAATAAACCACATCACCTGTTAGGATGCTCTTTACCGATTGAGTTTATGTTTTATCGATATGGGTTTGATTGGATTGAATCTTTAGATACGTCCAATCCTGTAGTACATGGATTACTTAATATACCGTATGATTTAACTGGATTGGTAGACAAAAAATCTATTAAGCTGGTAGACCTTTTGCATGCCAAACCTACACCATATCAAGAAAATTTAATCGGTACGAACGTTAATAAATTTAAGTATATTGTAAGAGGTACAAATGAAGCACTGGATCGCGCTGTTTAGTCAAACAGGAAGTGAAATCGTTGAGTTAAGTAAGCTAATAAATCGTAAACCTAATTATATTATTTCTAATAACTACGGTGAAAATATTAAAATTCACCCTGGGATTGCTGACATGGCATGTCCTAAAATTACAGCCAGGCACGATCAGTTGATGGAAATTTTGGCTAGAACAGACTTTTTTGATCCTGCAGTTAGTTTTATATATGTAAATGATACCAGAAGATTCGAACCGGTAGAGACACTTTTTACGCTACACGGTTATTTAAGAATTATTCCGCCTCACATTTGTGGTAAGTATACTATGTATAACGGTCATCCGGGTAATATTGAAGACTTTCCAGAGTTGAAAGGTAAAGATCCACAAGAAAAAGTGTGGATGAATATAAAAAAATATCATACTATAGGCAGCGTTGTTCATCGTGTGACACCTGAGTTAGACGGCGGTGAGATAGTATCTAGGCATTACGTTGCTAATACCTGTACTAGTAAAAATCAATTGTATCATGCTTTACGAAACACGTCTTTGAACTCGTGGGAAATATTTTTGAAGGAGCAACTATGCGTATAGGAATTGCAGGTGCTCAAAGTGTAGGTAAGACGACTTTACTTAATGCTTTAAGATCAGAACCTATATTTAAAAATTATCAAATTTGTAATGAGGTGACTAGGCGGGTTAAAAGCTACGGGTTACCTATTAACGAGCAGGGTAATGATATCACCCAGCGCCTGATCATGCAGGAACATATAGTT
>Ga0214923_10000366_pt1 | contig 69828 bp, 61 predicted proteins | sample LL1510_MetaG_FD_177993 | JGI IMG/M metagenome (GOLD analysis project Ga0214923, IMG submission 177993) | Freshwater microbial communities from Lake Lanier, Atlanta, Georgia, United States - LL-1510 | ecosystem: Environmental > Aquatic > Freshwater > Lake | place: USA: Georgia | collected...
AATAAGTTTCTTCTCGGAATCGCGAAGCTTGGCAGCACCTTCGAAGTCCTGTGACTCGATTGCCTTTTCCTTATCAACGCGAACGGCCGCGATCTTTTCTTCAAGATCACGAAGTTCAGGCGGTGAAGAAAGAATGGATAGGCGCAATCTGGCTCCTGCCTCATCAATTAGATCGATGGCTTTGTCTGGCAGGTAACGGTCTTGAACATAGCGGTCGGCAAGCTTTGCCGCAGCAACGATAGCACCATCGGTGATAGAGACCTTGTGGTGCGCTTCATAGCGGTCACGAAGACCCTTCAAGATGTTGATGGTGTGTGGGACGCTAGGCTCATTTACCTGGATAGGTTGGAATCTTCTTTCCAGCGCAGCATCTTTTTCAAAATACTTTCTAAACTCATCCAAAGTGGTGGCACCGATTGTTTGAAGTTCACCACGAGCCAGCATCGGCTTCAAAATTGAGGCAGCATCAACTGCACCTTCAGCAGCTCCAGCACCAACCAGGGTGTGGATCTCATCGATGAAGGTGATGATGTCGCCGCGACCTTTGATCTCCTTGATGACTTTCTTTAGACGCTCTTCGAAATCACCACGGTAACGGGAACCGGCAATCAGCGAGCCAAGGTCAAGAGTATATAACTGCTTACCCTTTAGAGTTTCAGGAACATTGCCAGAAACGATGGCTTGAGCAAGCCCTTCGACAACAGCAGTCTTACCAACGCCTGGCTCACCAATCAAGATTGGGTTGTTCTTGGTACGGCGAGAAAGAATTTGCATTACGCGTTCTATTTCTTTTTCACGACCGATTACCGGATCAAGCTTTCCCTCCGCAGCGGCAGCAGTAAGGTTCTTACCAAACTGATCTAGTACCTGCGAACCTTTTTGCGGAATCTGTTCGCCACCAACAGTTGCTGACTCTTTGTTATCGAATCCCTGAAGCATCTGCTGCACCTGAGCGCGAACACGATTACTGTCAGCACCCAACTTGGTTAGCACCTGAGCGGCAACACCTTCACCTTCTTTGATGAGTCCCAGTAGTAGGTGTTCGGTACCGATGTATGAGTGGCCAAGCTGTAGCGCTTCGCGAAGTGATAGTTCCAAAACCTTCTTAGCCCTAGGAGTAAAAGGGATGTGCCCGTTTGGAGTTGACTGACCCTGACCAATGATCTCTTTGACCTGGTCACGAACTGCTTCTTGAGAAATACCGAGCGCTTCTAGAGCCTTGGCGGCTACGCCCTCACCTTCGTGGATCAGTCCAAGCAGAATGTGCTCGGTACCTATGTAGTTGTGATTTAGCGACTTGGCTTCTTCTTGCGCAAGTACTACGACCCTGCGGGCCTTATCGGTGAACTTCTCAAACATTTATACTCCTTTGGCACTTTTATGTGCTTACAAAGAAGATAACCCCGTTTACCCCTATTTATTCGGGCTGTTCGCCATTGGGGGAACGCTTTCTAGCCGCCTTAGCCCGTTCCTCAGCCTCAACCTCGGCCCTAACCTTACGCTCTTTGGCGTCAGCCCCGATTATTGACTTGAACAGGAAATAGACAATAAAGCCCATGCCAATAGGTGGTAGCAATGCCAGCAGGGCTGGGCCAATGATGTCCCAGTTCATTACTTCACCAGAGGGAACATTATGGTTTCACGAATGCCCAAGCCGGTTAGCGTCATCAAGAGCCGGTCAATGCCCATACCCATACCGCCGGTTGGTGGCATACCGAATTCAAGGGCTTTGAGAAACTCCTCGTCCAGCTTCATTGCCTCGGGGTCTCCAGCGGCTGCAAGTTTCACCTGTTCAACAAATCTTTCGCGCTGAATAACTGGGTCAACCAACTCGGAATAACCGGTTGCCTGCTCATAACCACGGATATAAAGATCCCACTTCTCTACTACCCCTGGTTTTGATCTGTGGTTACGCACGAGCGGTGAAGTGTCAACAGGGAAGTCCATCACAAAAGTTGGCTTTTGTAATTTGGCCTTCACGAAATGCTCCCAGAGCTCTTCAACATATTTACCGTGCAAAGGATGATCTATCTCAAGACCTTCTTTATCGGCAAGCTTTTTGAGAACTGCGATATCGGTCTCCGGGGTAATCTCAACACCGCTGGCAGTAGAGAGCGATTCAAACATCGAGATGCGATCCCATTCACCGGAAAGATCATTTATCTCTCCGTCTTCTAACTCAACTCTGAGTGTTCCAAAAACATCCATCGCAGCATTTTGAATTAGCGCTTGAGTTAGTTTAGCCATGGTGTTGTAATCACCGTATGCTTCATAAGCTTCAAGCATTGCAAATTCTGGAGAGTGGGTTCTGTCCGCACCTTCATTTCTAAAGTTACGGTTAATCTCATAGACGCGATCAATACCGCCGACAACCGCACGCTTTAGAAAAAGCTCCGGTGCAATTCTTAAGAACAGCTCAGTATCAAATGCATTTGAGTGTGTCTTAAATGGTCTCGCTGATGCACCACCGTGAATGGTTTGGAGCATTGGTGTTTCAACTTCAATGAAGTTTTGGTCGGTGAAGGTTTTACGCATCGACTGCATAACTTTGCTTCGAATTTGAACAACTTCTCGAGCTCGGTCACGAACAATCAAATCGACATAACGATGTCTAACCCGATACTCTTCACCGAGCTCATTGTGAAGATTAGGTAATGGTCTAATCGTCTTGGCAGCAATCTTCCAAGAATCAACCAGCACTGATAGTTCCCCACGCTTTGAGGTAATAACTTCACCTGCAACAAATAGATGATCGCCGAGGTCAACAAGTTCTTTGTAGTGCTCTAGGTTGGTTTCACCAACCTTGTCCTGCGAAAGCATCACCTGAATGCGGCCACCGCTTCCTGCCTGCAGGGTGGCAAAACAGAGCTTTCCGGTGTTGCGCTGGAACATGACTCGACCGGCTAGGGCCACTTTGTCTCCAGTGGCGACATCGATGCCTAAATCTGGATACTTCTGCCTGACCTGGTCGATGGTGTGGGTTATCTCTAGGCTGACCGGATATGCCTCAGCACCTGAAGAAATCAGCCTGTCCCGCTTGGCTAAACGAATGGCAATCTGCTCGGGCAGATCCTGCTCTTCTTCGCCTGGTTGGTAGCTTTCGTCGGTCATGCCGGCTCCTGGATAGTGAACGAAATGTTGTCGATAAGCCTCACCCCATCCAGATTTACGGCAACCAGTAACTGGGCGATACCCGTAAAACCAGCCGAAATCGGTTGAAAGCTACTCTTATCAACTAACGCTAGATAATCAAGTTTAGCCAGAGCCAGACCAGTTAGGGCTAAGCGGCCCATTTCTAGCGCCTTAGCGATTTCTTCACCAGATTCAATCTGAGATCTAACTTTCTGTAATGCTTCAAAGATCCTGGGGGCCAGCTGCCTGGCTTCAGGAGACAAAAATCGATTGCGACTTGATAGCGCTAGACCATCTGCTTCCCTGACGGTTTCACCTTCGATAACCTTTATGCTGCTATCAAACTCCCGCTTTACCATTCGGCGAATCAAATATAGCTGCTGTGCATCTTTGGCCCCGAAGATTGCAACATCTGGGTCAACGGTCCTGAAAAACCAATTCACCACATGCAGCATGCCATCAAAGTGACCAGGTCGAATTGCCCCTTCAAACACCGAGCCCACTGCTCCTGCCCGAGAGACAAGCGAAACCGGTAGACCGTCTGGATAAACTTCTGCAACCGAAGGAACAAAAACCAAATCGGGCTTTTTTCCTAATTTGTCCAACTTAGCTAAATCCTCGTCTAACGTTCTTGGATAACGATCAAAATCTTCGTTCTTTCCAAACTGAGTGGGATTCACAAAAATACTTAGAATTACAAAAGCTTCATCCTGCTCGGTGGCAGTCCTCACTAAACTTAGATGCCCTTCGTGTAGGGCGCCCATAGTCGGGACAAAAACTATTTTTCTGTTTTGGCTACGCGCTAGAGAAATTTGTTTTTCTAAATCAAGAACAGTTTCAACGATTTTCAATCGATGTCACCTTCAAGCAAATCAGCAGGATCAATTTCAGTAACCGAATTTCTAAGTGATTCTTCTAGCGAAGAGCGCAGAATACCGCTGAGTAGGTTTCTTGGTTTTTCGATACCTGCTTGCTCTAGCAACTTTATCGATTGACCAACAATCAAATTGGTAAAGGTGCCGGCAACGGAGATGGCCTCGGCATAGTTTTTTCTAGCCGCAGCGCCAACATGAATTGGTTCTCCACCAATTTCCATAGCGATCATCTGCGCTATCGGTAACACCTGATCTGGTCCATCAACTGCAACGTAGGATTCTTGGAGGCGTGCTCGGTCTATCGAGCTAAAACCTGTGAAGCGCATGGCTGGATGCAAAGCCAATGGAACAACACCAAGTGAAAAAGCTGGCTCAAAAACTTCGTAACCATAATCTGGTGAAGTCGAAACAAGCATCTGACCAGGCTTTAGTTTTTCGTTCAAGACTAGACCGCGAATCAGACTCTCAATTTCTGATCCTGGAATTGCAAAAATAACTAAATCAACCCCGCTGACTACCGATGCAACATCTCCGATTCGAAGCCCAGGTAAAACCTGGCTGACTTGGTCAACTCTGGCTGGATCGGTCGTAGCTATTGCCACAACCGAGTGCCCCGCATCAGCAAAAGCTTTAGCCAGAGCCAGTCCAACCGGGCCGGCTCCAACTACCGATACCGAAAGGCGCGGGGAGTTGGTCATGCCGCTACCGCGCCATCTTTAGACTGTCCATCACTTGGCAATCGACATATCCCCTGAACCACAAAAGCACAGATGAGTAAAACCACCGAGGTTATGCCAGCGCTTAGATTAGGCCCCACCGCCTCACTGGCCACCACCGGAGCGCTAAAGAGCACCACCAGCACTCCCGCATGCCAGCCAATAAACAGAGCCGATGCAATTGCGGAAGCTTTAGCTAGCAGTAATACCCGAACCGCATAAAAGGGATCAACCGGAACTGGTCGTTGCGCTTTAACATCTTTGGCTTCAAGTAGTTTTTTTAGCGCCCGCTTATAGCGATAGATGGGTAGCGCTAAAACAACTAAGACAACACAGACAACAGCGATGGAAACACTCAGGCTTACCCCACTGATTGGCACTCGATAGCCGTTAGTCACTGACCAGTTGCCCACTCCAAAACCCAGCGCGGTTGCAGCGATAAACCACAATACGAGCGAAACAACATTGATTGGTTTCATTTGAGTTTTACCTGATCCGCGTAAATGTATGCGAGCTTGGCGATTTTTCCGACACCAGGTAGCTCAGCATCCTGATTCATCTCATACCAGGGAACAATTACAAAAGCTCGATTAGCCGCCTGCGGGTGAGGAATGCTTAGATTCTCAGAACGGTAATTGATCTCACCAAACTTGATAATGTCAATGTCGATGTTTCGATTACCCCAACGTTCACGTCTTTTTCTGCCCAGTTTTCGTTCAATGGCTTGAATAACATTTAGTAACTGCTCGGGTTTATAGTTGGTTGAAATCTCCGCAACGCAGTTGAGATACTTTGGCTTGGTTGAATCTACCCCAGCTAGGGTCAGTGCCTTGGATTCATAAATACCGGAGACATCAATCAACTCAATATTTTCATCAACTGATAGGTGCGCTAGAGCTAACACAATCCAGCGGCGCCGATTGCCTAAATTACTTCCCAATGCTAAGACAACTCGATTAGTCACGTTTAGCCTTAACCGTTACCGAAACATCGGCAAACTCAAAAGGTATAGGTGCGCCAGGTTTGTGAACGGTAATTTTTGCCTTCTGCACAATCCCACCACCGAAATTCAAGCAGTAGTCCAGAAGTCGCTGAGCCAATGTTTCTAAAAGATCCACCGGCTCGCCCTTAGTTAGCTCGACTAAGCCCTTGGCTAATTCACCGTAGTGGACGGTCTTGGAAAGATCGTCTGCAAAGACCGTGCTATCGCCTTCAATCCAAACGCTGGCATCGATATAAAAGTCTTGCCCGTTTTGTCTTTCAAAATCAAAAACGCCGTGATGGGCAAAGACTCTAAGCCCGGTGATTGAGATTTTGTGGCGCATGGTTCAATTCTGTCTTATTCTGCTTCGCGAAGCGCGGCCACCACATTTATGGCATCAAGGGTTGCCATCACGTTATGCACCCGAACTCCCCAGAGCTTGCGCTGAAGCAAGAGGGCGGTAAGCACAGCAGTAGCAACATCGCGACGCTCATTGCTAACGCTCTGGACATCCTCATCCAAGGCCCCAGCAATAAATCGTTTCCGGGAAGCCCCAACCAGAATAGGTAAGCCGAGCTTTTCGAGTTGATCCAATCTAGCCACCAGCTCCCAGTTTTGACGCATGTCTTTGGCAAAACCAAGGCCTGGATCAATCACCAGTTTTTCCCTGGCCACCCCAGCGGCAATAGCCCTGTTTACCTGGGCTTCCAGCTCGCTAGCGACCTCCACGGCTATGTCTTGATACTGGTTCAATTTATCCATTTGGTCAGAAAAACCGCGCCAGTGGGAGATAACCAAGGTTGCTCCAGTTTGCGCCGCCACCTCAAACATGCCCTCGTCGGCAAGTCCACCGGAGACATCATTGATGATGCTTGCTCCAGCAGCAACTGCGAGCCTGGCCGTCTCGGCGTTCATGGTGTCGATGCTAATTGCAGCGAGATCCTCTTTAGCAATTTGGGCAATGACGGGGATAACTCGATCCTGCTCTTCGGCCAGTGATACGCGGGTTGCCCCAGGCCTAGTCGATTCGCCACCAACATCAATGATGTCTGCACCAGAAATAGCAAGCAGTTTTGCTTGATCGAGTGCTTTAGCTAAATCGAAATATAGATTGCCGTCAGAAAAACTATCTGGGGTGATATTTAACACACCCATGATTTTTGGTCGATAAAACTTCATTTAGCGATCAGAGCCATTACTTCGGCGCGATTAGCCGCCTCACCGTAGAGACCACGAGTTGCAACGGTAACGGTGTTTGCTTCGGGTTGCCTTGCTCCACGAGAAGCAACGCAGTGATGCCTTGCCTCGATAACTACCACGACACCTTTGGTGGCTAAACCTTTTTCCAAAGCATCGGCAATTTGAGCGGTTAGATTTTCTTGCAGCTGTGGTCGTGCAGAAAGAACTTCAACAAGTTTAGGTAATCTTCCGAGCCCCAAAACTCTATCGCTGGGTAAATAGGCGATGTGTGCTAGGCCGGTGAAAGGTAGTAGGTGGTGTTCACAAATACTTACCAACTCGATGTCTTTAAGTATGACAACATCGGTGTGCTCAGCTGGAAAAGTTTCAGAGATAACTGAAAGTGGATCAACGCCGATTCCAGAAAAAAATCCCGCGTAGGCATCGGCAACTTTTTGCGGAGTTGCTAAAAGCTCATCGCGATTCGGGTCTTCGCCGATAGCCGAAAGCAATTCGGTAACTGCCTTTTTAACTCTCTCGGCATCAACCACGATTATCTCTTCTTAGTATTTTTTGGAATGGCTATCGGACCCTGCTTAGGCTTAGGTCTAGTTGACTTCGATAGCCACTGCTTACGCTTAGGCAACTTCTTAACCGGCTTGAAGATCTTTGCAATCTCATCACCGTTTAGCGTCTCACGCTCCATAAGTTCTTTAGCCATAGCATCTAGCACCTTGCGGTTTAGATTTAGCGCTTTATAGGCCTCATCGTGAGCGGCATCAAGAATTGCACGAATCTCTTTATCGATAGTCTCTGCGGTCAGATCGCTGTATTCCTTGGTTTGCGCCATGTCCCTACCAATAAAGACTTCACCTGCGCGACCATAGGAAACAGAACCCACTGATGAGCTCATGCCATACTGCATGACCATGGAACGAGCAATCGAGGTTGCCTTCTCAAAGTCATTGGATGCGCCGGTAGTAGGGTCACCGTAGACGATTTCCTCTGCCACTCTTCCGCCCATTGCATAGGCAATCTGGTCAAGCAGCTGGTTGCGAGTTACCGAATAGCGATCCTCCAGGGGAAGCACCATGGTGTAGCCGAGGGCTCTACCGCGCGGAAGAATGGTCACCTTAGAAACTGGGTCGCTGTGGTTTAGTGATGCAGCAACCAGAGCGTGACCTGCCTCATGGTAGGCAGTATTAAGTCGCTCTGCATCTTGCATTAGGCGACCCTTCTTTGCCGGACCGCCGATTACGCGGTCGATTGCCTCATCAAGAATCGAGTTGGTGATCTGCTTGGCGTTATTTCTAGCAGTGAGAAGAGCTGCCTCATTCAAGACGTTAGCTAGATCGGCACCGGTAAATCCAGGTGTCCTTCTAGCGACTAGAGCTAGATCAACATCGTTAGCTACCGGCTTACCCTTGGCATGAACTTTCAGAATCTGTTCGCGACCAATCAGGTCAGGCGCTGACACTCCTACCTGGCGGTCAAATCGACCTGGACGCAAAAGTGCTGGATCCAAGATATCTGGACGGTTGGTTGCTGCAATTAAGATCACGTTGGTCTTTGAATCAAAACCATCCATCTCAACTAGCAGCTGGTTAAGAGTTTGTTCGCGCTCGTCGTTACCGCCACCGATACCGGCACCACGATGACGACCAACTGCATCGATTTCATCAACGAAAATAATGGCAGGGGCTGCCTGCTTAGCTTGCTCAAAAAGATCGCGCACACGAGAAGCACCGACACCTACAAACATTTCAACAAAGTCAGAACCTGAGATTGTGAAGAATGGAACACCGGCTTCACCGGCAACCGCCTTAGCCAAAAGTGTTTTACCGGTTCCCGGTGGGCCATAGAGCAAAACACCGCGAGGAATCTTCGCGCCAACTGCTTGGAATTTTTGTGGCTCTTTCAAGAACTCTTTGATTTCCTCTAATTCTTCAATCGCCTCATCAACACCAGCGACATCGGCGAACATAACCTTAGGCATGTCCTTGTTATAGAGCTTGGCTCTTGATTTACCAAACTGCATAGCCCGATTGTTTGAACCCTGCGCACCGCTGAGCATGAAGTAGAAAAGACCGAAGATCAGAAGGAAAGGCAGAATGCTAAATAGCAATTGCAGATACCAAGGTGTGTTAGTTACCTGGTCGTTGTAGCCATCAGCAATAGTTGCCTCAGAGATTGCAGTAACAACTTCACTGCCACGAGGGGAAACATAGAAGAACTGCACCTTGTCACCGAATTCGGTGTCAAGCGAGGTTAGGGTCACATCGACGCGCTGCTCGTTTTCAATAACCAGAACGCTCTTGGCGCGACCATCCTTAATAAACTGCAAACCAACTGAAGTGTCGACTACCTTGAATCCAGAGGTGTTAATGGTGTTAAAACCAAAAATCATCACCACTACGGCAAGCACAATCCATATAGTTGGACCCCGGAACAGTTTTCTTGATTTCATAGAGGCTTAGCCCCAACCTTTCGTGATAATCCGAATCAACCTCTAGGCTACCTGCCCACAGGTGCCAATAAAACACCTGTTCGCAGTCAGATTAACCTTTAGCTGTAAACATGGGGGCTTAAGACCCCGACATCCTTGAGGGTGCGATACTTTTCGGCATAATCAAGCCCATAACCGACAACAAATTCGTTAGGGATATCAAAGCCGACAATCTTTACCGCTACTTCTACCTTGGCGGCCTCAGGCTTACGCAATAGCGCCACAATCTCAACCGAAGCTGCCCCTCGGGCGGCTAAGTTACCGGCCAACCAGGACAGGGTAAGGCCGGAGTCGATGATATCTTCAACGATAATTACATGCCTACCTAGAACATCGGCATCAAGATCTTTCAAAATGCGGACCACACCGGATGATTGGGTACCCGATCCATAAGATGAAACAGCCATCCAGTCCATAGCAACCGGGATCTGAATCGCGCGCGACAGGTCGGCCATAAACATCACAGCACCTTTGAGCACCCCAACTAGAAGAACATCTTTACCTTTATATAAGGTGTCTATTTCTTTGGCCATCTCGCTAACTCGGTTAGCAATTTGCTCTTCGGTAAGGAGAACTTTGGTTAATTCGTCTTTAACTTGTTCCGAGTCCACTTAGCATGCTCCTGTTTTTAAGGTCTTGGTGCTTTTGAGAAAAACTTCTTTGCCCTTGCGTATTACTCTAACGGCTGGAAGGGTCAAAGGTTTCTGGCCGTGCCAATTTGTAATCAGATTCATTACCGATTCAATAGCCGCTCTGGACGGCTCAGCCCCAAGCATAGCCAAGGCTTTGAGCACCACCCGATTTGCCAGCGCAACCGGCTGTTTAGCCAAAGCATCGGCATCCAAAACAATCTCGGTAGCTAAAACCTTGGCAGCTTTAGAAAAAAGCTGATCTGCCTTCTTGTCTAAATAATCCGTATCCTCTTGAAGTATTTGTGCCGTTCTTGCTAACGCTTGGCTAATGCCAGGGCCTAGTTCTTTTTCTAAAACAGGTAGCACAGTCTTTCTGACTCTTACCCGAGTGAACTTCGGATCATTGTTCTGTGGATCTGACCAAAACTTTAGTCCACTGTCTTTACAAAACGCAACGGTTTGCTCTCGCCTAATGCCAAGTAGTGGTCGCAGATACTTCTTGTCAGGAGTTATTTCCGACATGCCTGCTAAAGACTTCGCTCCAGAGCCGCGGGTAAGCCCCAGCAAAACCGTCTCCGCCTGATCATCTAGAGTGTGACCGAGCATCGTTATAACTGCACCGTTGGCCATTGCAAATTCATCCAGTGCCTTGTATCTAGCTTCACGAGCAGCTGCTTCCATGCCCAGTTTGTTTTTAGCAACAGCTACGCTGATCACCTCTACCAGGTCTGCGCCTAACTCGCTAACTAGCTTGGCGGTTCGCTTGGCAACCTGCTCCGAGCCTTTTTGCAAATTGTGATTAACAATCACAACAGCGATTTTTAGTTTTGCTCGATGGCCTTCAAAGATACTCGCGGCGGCAAGGGCAAGTGAATCTGCGCCTCCAGAACAGGCAACAGAAACTAGGCCTTTTGTAATGCCGTGGGTTTCCCAGCTTTCTCGGATAGCCCTTCGAACATCAGCCATCGCTGGGGTAAGCCTAGGTCGCTCAGACACGGGAACCTTTCGGTAATCTTTATACATAAAGCCTATTTAGGAGAGACATGTCTATCGACGCCATCATCGAGATTCCTCATGGAAGCAGAAACAAGTATGAAGTTGACCACGAAAGTGGCCGGGTAAGACTGGACCGGGTCCTGTTCACACCTTTTGTTTACCCAGTTGACTACGGATACTTTGACAACACCCTAGGCGGTGACGGCGATCCACTAGATGCCTTGGTTCTCCTTGAATTCCCAGTATTTCCTGGGGTAGTGGTTGAAGTTCGACCAGTAGCAGTGCTTCCGATGGAAGATGACGGTGGTATCGATGAAAAGATTCTTTGCGTCCCGGCTAAAGACAAGAGATGGCAACACATCCAAGACCTAGCTGATGTCCCCCAGCAAACCAAGGACGAACTTGAGCACTTCTTCACCCACTACAAAGACTTAGAGCCGGGAAAGTGGGTCAAAGTTGGAACTTGGGCTGGCAAAGATGCTGCCCAAAAGCTTATTGATGAAGCTCTAGAGCGATTCAAAGCTGAGGGCGGGCACCAATAGTCATAACCGCAATTGCGGCATTTGCTATCCCAGCATTAATTGCATGGTGCAGACTCTCGCCTTTGGCTAGGTGAGCCAGAACGGTTCCAGAAAATGAATCCCCTGCACCAGTTGGGTCTATCGCGGTAACCGATACCACTTCAAAACTATCGGTAAGAGTTCCAGTTTGATATAGGTCAACAGCGGCTGACCCTTTCTTGACAATAGTTGTCTTAGTGTCTGGACCTAGTAGTTCGAACTCGTCTTCATTTGGTAGTAGGTAATCGGCATGACGTATCGCCAGCTTAAAGTTTTCAATTCCATAATCTTTGATAAATCCAGCCGAACCTGGATCTACCATTATCTGAATTCCTAAATCATGCACTCTGTCAAGAAGGGCATTTATTGCGGACGCCTCATTTTCAAAAATCGGATAGCCGCTGAGAAAAACAAAACCAAAGTTTTCTAAATGATGATTATCAATTGCCTCGAAATCTAAATCCTGATTTGCTCCACGATCGGTAAGCATCGTCCTCGAAGAACCTTCAACAATTGAAACTAATGTTCCGGTTTCTTTACTGCTGGTTTGCAAATTTACCTTGACTTTGTAATTCGCAAACTGCTTTTGAACACGATCAACATCATGATGATTCACACAACCTAGAAAAGTAACATCCGCCCCAGCGTAAGCAGCCCAACTGGCAATGTTGCCTGCAGAACCACCAAGGGTATGGCTTATCTGCGCTGAGGTATCGGTGTTTGGTCTAATTGCTCCCGCTGGGACAACAATGATGTCACCGATGACATCACCAATAACCAATACCTTCATTAGGCCAGTTCCGCCCAAGCCTTAGCAATCTTGCCCGCCAAAGCAACATTGTTTCTTGCCAAATCTAAATTCACCTCGAGAGACTTACCCTTAGATTCCTCAACAATAAAACCGAGAAGGAATGGCGTCACCGCTTTACCGGTTATGCCTTCCTTTTCTGCCGCCCTAAAGGCAATCTCCAAAACTCGATCATGCTCAGCAGGGTCCCACTGCTTTTCTTCTGGAATTGGATTCGCCACGACAATTCCCTGACCGTGTCCAAGCTGATCTTGGGCTCTCATCAACTGAGCAATCTCCTCGGCTGAATCAACCGACCAGTCGAGGGTATAACCAGATTTAGTCAACCAAAAAGCGGGGAACTGCTTGGTTTGCCAGCCCACCACTGGCACACTTAGCGTTTCTAAACGCTCCAGAGTTCCTGGGATGTCTAACACCGACTTAACCCCAGCAGCCACCACGGTTATCGGTGTTACCGCCAGAGTCGATAGGTCAGCTGATTCATCAAAAGTAGTATTGGCTCCGCGGTGCACTCCGCCAAGGCCACCGGTTGCAAAAACTCTCACGCCAGCTAAATGGGCAAGGTGCGCGGTTGCGGCAACAGTTGTTGCACCACTTGCTTTTCTGGCAGCCAGAATCGGAATGTCTCGCACTGATGCCTTAGCCATGTCCTCATTTGCAATTCGATTAACGCCTTCTTCATCTAAACCAATTCGTGGAACGCCATCGAGAATAGCGATGGTCGCTGGTGTCACACCTTGGCTTCGAAGAATTTCTTCGAATTCTCTGGCAGCATCAAGATTTCTAGGTCTGGGTAACCCATGGGAAATAATTGTTGATTCCAGTGCGACTACTGGTTTACCTGATTCAAGTGCTTTGGCTACTTCATCGGATAGTTGAAAAGACTTCATGTCTCTAGGCTAACGCCTTGAGAGCCGATAGCATCAGAGCATGCAGAGCCCGCTCCAGTACTTCAAAGGTGTGAAACACCCCGAGGCGTTTCACGGTGAGGGTAAGGGAAAGAAGTTCTTCGAAGGCTGGTATGTGAAGCTGGTTTCGGAAGACCTAAGCCAGCGTTGGGCAGTTATCCCTGGAATATTCAAGGGTATTGAAACCGCAGATAGTGCTGAACGGCTAAGTAAAGATGAGGCATTCATCCAAGTTTTGGATGGATCGACCGGCAGGTCTTGGTTTCACTCATTCCCAACAGGGCAATTTCAAGCAGCATCTGACAAATTTGAAGTTTCAATAGCAGGTAATTACTTCAGTGAAGAAAAGGTTGTTTTAGATCTACCGCAACTGAAGGGAACCATAAATTTCACCAGTGAATTCAGGCCATGGCCGGTAACTCTGCGCAGCCCTGGGATTATGGGCTGGTACGGTTTAGTGCCTTTCATGGAATGCTTCCACGGAATTGTAAGCTTCGGTCACCAGTTGTCCGGATCTATGACAGTTGAAGGTAAGAACAAGAGTTTTGAAAATGGAAAAGGCTATATAGAAACCGACTGGGGTAGGGGGTTCCCTTCCGGCTACGTCTGGATGCAAACCAACCATTTTGATTTCAACCCAGAAACCTCGCTGATTGCCTCGGCTGCAATCATCCCTTGGATAGGCGCAAGTTTCCGCGGTTTTATCATCGGACTGATGCATGAGGGAAGGCTTTACCGCTGGACCACATATAACTCTTCCAAGGAGCTAGACCTAAGAGTCGATGATAGTCACCTTTACTGGAGCGTCACCGGTCCAGATGGCTTGTTAGAAATTAGAGCTGAAAGAACTAGAGGCGGTTTACTCCATGCACCGCTGCATAAAGATATGCATCGTCGAGTTGAAGAGACCATGGATTCAACTATTGAGATTTCACTAAAAGATAAAAACGGAACAATTATTCTTGAAGGCACTGGAATAGCAGCTGCGCTTGAGATTTTTGGAGAACTTGAAAAGCTTCTGGCATATAAGAAGTGAGCTAGATTCCCCCGCCACCACCGCCACCACTTCCGCCACCAGAAGATCCCCCGCCACCGGAACCACCACTAGTACTAACCGCTAGGGATGTTGTCAGCGCTGAATCCAACTGAGACAAACTCTCGGAAATAACTGGCGTCCCGATAAACCACACCGGAGTTCCAGTTTGTTCATAAAGCTCGGTGAGGACCTTGTTCCACTGCTTTTGTAGACCTAGAAGAATAGCCCAGGGTAAAACTGCCTCATAGAGTTTTAGAACCTGTTGACCCTTAACCTCGGAAGGCTTAAGCGATGCCCCTTTAGGCGATTGCAAAAACTCGAGTCTGTCTTTCTCAGCTAACTCGATATACATCGCCAAGCCTTTTAGGTGAGCGATAACTTCACTTCCCTTGGCACTGTGTGCACGTTTAGAAAGTAATAGCCAGTAGATCAGGGCAAATATCCCGAAACTGATTAGCGGTGCCGCTAAGTAACCGGCATCGGTTTCAGCATCTAGCATGGCTGCCGAAATGGTCCATGCCACAAATACCGCGATGGCAAAAACGAATACCAGAGCTGGTATACCCAAAGCGCGCTTTAGGAAATAACCTTCCTTGCTTACCTCTTTCTTAGCTGTAGTTGTGAACTCAGCTATCGCCTTAGCTAGAGCAGTTGTGGTCTTTGCCTTTGCGTCAGGGCCAATAAGAAGTTCATCACCAGCTTTAGCCAGCCCCAGAGCACCAAACAAAGCTGAGTCTTTAGAAGCTTTGGTCCTACGGAGAATAAAGTTCTTCTCCCTATCGGCTACCTGCTGTATTTCCAATTCCTTATTTACTGCGGCCTCAACCACAAGTGCCTGGATAAGGTGGCTCGACTTGCCTGCAATTAGACCGGATTTTAGAAGTCCAGGCTCTTTAGCGGCCTGATACTGCGGCACAATAAAGGCCTTCTTCCCCTGCGATCTAATCCCAAAGATTCGGAAATAGATAGCCCAGAGCAGTATGGCAATAACCAAAAACATTGCTACCCAAAACAGATACCAAGCGGTCGTGCCCGAAACATCTGGACCAGATGTGTTCACTACCCCAGGATTAAACGCGATGGCAACGGATAGATTTTCACCACCGGCGAGATTGTTTGCCGTGAAAACCATTTTGTCTTCTGAAACATCTTTAGCATCACAACCGCGAGTTGAACCACTGGGGCCCTGATAGCAGGAGATGTGATCGAGAACTAGGTTTTGTCTCAGGGTTTCGTCAAAACTAACTGTTGCGGTTACCTTGCCAAACGACTGAGGCCAACCAGTTCCGTTGATGTCCCAATAGAACTCATCAAAACCACTCGACGATTGGAAATTATCTATTACCCAAGACTGCTTGTATTTAATTACATAAGTTTGTCTACCGTGAACGTAGGAGTCATCGGATTTCTTGATAGCAAGAATTACAAAACCATTCTCATAAGTGGTTTCATACTCTCTTGGCTGAGCATTTTCATTGGTGACCGAGATTATCTTGATAAGTCCAGGCAGATCACCATAGCTACTAGACGGGATAAGTCTTCTGATACCTCGGTTTTGATCAATCTCTGGAAATACTGCCACAAGCTTCTCGGTGACAATCATTTCTGGTTTATTAGCAGCTTCCTTATCTACACTCAACTCATAAGTTGCATCAAAAGATTCAAAAGTGAAATCATTCACATCGGCGCTAGCGCTACTCTGCGAACAGAAAAATGTTAGGCACAGCAGAACAAGGGTGACCAGGAATCTCTTCATTTCTTTAGGATATACTGAGCGAATAGGGTAATCGGGTGCTGGGAACTGCATTTCCCAGCACCCGATTGTCTAACCCGTCTAACCGCCAACTCTTGTGATGCGACCATCAGTCGTCATCACAACAGGTCCACTTTGACTATCTCTCGTGATTGCTTCGCGGATAAGCGTTTCCAGAACATCTCTTGTCTTAGCCTTGGCAAGTCCACCAAACATGGTGTAGCCATCGCCTCCTGAAACCATGAAGTCGTTTGTGGCCAAGGTGTAAGTTACAGCTGTGCTGTTAGGGATCGGCGTGCCATCCGTGAGTGTTACCTGCGTGACTCGACCTGAATTTGCAGCCTTCGACATGTCAAAGGTGAACTTTAGGCCGGATACCTGTGGGAAACGTCCAGCACCTAGGGAAACCTGAGACACTCCGTTTTCTAGAGCAGCCCAAACGTCAGCACCTGTGATTCTGGTTGTTGCTGCTGAGTTACCAAACGGCAGCACTGTGGCAACGTCTCCAACTGTAAGTGTGTAAGGGCCTGAGCTAGTAACCTTCCACGGCCCATTGGAGGTCGTGTAACCAGCTTGTAGGCTTGTCCAACTTGGTCTAACGATAGAAGTGTCCGTTGGAACCCAAGCCTTTGCTGGAAGCATATCTCTTATTCCACCGCCATTGATTATTGCGATGTCGGTTCCCATGGCAGCGCGCAGTTTATCTGCGATGTAGTCTCCGAGACCAGTTTCGTAGTTACGCTGGACTTGCGGTGAACCACCATTTGCGGCGACTTCAGCAATAGTTCCGATGACTTGGTTGTACTTTGTCGAAAGGTTAGCCTTGTAGCCATTGATTGATGCAAGCGCAGACTGGTTCAAAGGAGTCGCAGCCAGAGCCGTGCCCGCAACAGCGGAAACTTGCGGGAGGACCTGCTCGACTCTCGATCCAATTGTGCGACGAGTTGCTGAGTCTACACAAACGTGAACCTTGTTTACCAGGGCTCCAGCGTTTGTCGTTTCCGCAACTAGCTTGTTGTCGATAATTCCACCGTATTTCAGGTGACTATGACCTCCGAGTACTAGGTCGGAACCCGAGAGGACTTTGGACATGTCTATTAGTCTTCCTTCTGCCAATCCGGTTTGAGAATTGAATTGTGCGAATCCCTCATGTGCTAAAGTCACAACCAAGTCAGCACCGGCGTTTCTCGCTTCCGAAATTGCACTAAGTACTTGACGCTTAGCAGAGGCACCCGCTGCATCAGTCGCTAGAACATCTCCAATAGATATTTGACCAAGGTTTCCAGGGAAAATGACATCCTTGGTCTCTGGTGTATTTAGTCCAACAACGCCGAGTTTGAATCCACCACGTTCTATAACAACCCAAGGCTGCGTCTTTACACCCTCTGTGTTTGTGGCGGATAATTCGCCCAATGACGAGTAGTTAGAGACGACCCACTTGAAGTTGGAGGCTGCGATAGTGCGGTTTACATGACTCAGAGGCTTATCGTGCTCGTGGTTACCAAAGGTCGAAACATCCAGCCCCATAAAATTCAAAGCTTCAACGGATGGGATCTCGTCAAAAACTGTCGACAAAGGCGGAGCAGCTCCCCAGTTGTCTCCAGATGACAAGGTGAAAGTCGCTGGAAGCAAGTTTCGATCCGATGCAAATATGGAAGCCATTACAGCTGATCCACTGGTGTATACATCTCTACCGCTAACTGTTGACTTTGAGTAATCAAGAGCACCGTGAAAATCACTAAAGGCGTTTATAGCCACATCTTTCACTTCTGAGATCTTGGCGAGGTTTATCAGGGCTACGCTCTTTGGCAACCTGGTGACAGCGAGAGGAGCTATATCGCCAACATTTATTACAGAGCCATCGTTTAGAAGAGCGTAAAAGCCTTTTCCGTTGGATGCCATAGCGATGTCTTTGAAACTTGGTAGCTCGGCGGTGAGCTGCGGGGCATCGCCAAAGGCCTGAATCTTGCCTTCGCGAGTAATTGCCCAGAAGCCTTCTCCGGTGGCCCTCGGCACAACTCGCACGTAGTTACCCTTAGGCAAAGTGGCTGAGGTTGCATCTCCGAGACCAAAAATCTTTCCTGATGTTGCAACCAGCCAAATACCCTTACCGCTAGCGGTTGCAGCTCCACCTACAATGAGGTATTTACTTAGAAGGGACGATGAAATAGTCGGGGCTTGCGGTGAATTGTAAACCAAACCTTTTCGCCCGATGAGGTGAAAGCCCTTACCGTCAAAACTTGGAATGATTTGAGTGGCAGTATCTGCAAATGAGAACGTCTGCACGGAGGCATCGCCCAAAGTCAGGACGCGGTTACCAGTAGTTAGAAGCCATGCCCCTTTACCGCTCGGAGTAGGAACAGTTCCGAAGAATTTAGAAAAACCCGTTCCAAGACTGGAGATTAAACTAGGAAGGGTCGTGCCTATGGAGGAGACACGACCCCTCGAGTCAACGCTCATCAAGCCAGATCGAGCTAGGCCTGGACTAACTGTTGTGGTTTCAGAAGAAGCGGCTCCGAAACCTTGTGAGTTGACTGCCCAAACTCTGAAAGACGCCTGCTTGGTGCCAATCGCTGGAATAAATGCTGTTCGCTGATCACCCACAACTGTGGTGACACATGTACCAAGTCCACCATCAACAACGTAGTTAGTAATTTGAGAATTACCATCGCTTTGGGGTGCGGACCATGAAACTTGGAATCCGCCTTCAGCGGGCACAACCGTAACGGAAGTTGGAGCCCCCGGCAGAGCAAAAACTGGCGCATCTGCCGCAACAGGCAATACTGCTGTGCTGGCTAAGACGGCTGAGACAAAGAACAGTGTGATTTGGGAGATTTTTTTAGTTTTCATGCTTGGAGACTAGCGAAGGCAACCTTTCCAGATGCCAAGTAGAAAATTATCAAAAAGTGAATACTTGGTTAAATTGCCGAACCATCTCTCGAATTGTGTTGGAAAGCAAAAAGCAAGCTAACTAGGGATCTATTGTTTTGGCAACCGGCAAGCGGGAGTCCCACCTGGTAATTTGTGTCGATATTTTGCAGTTAGAAAATAGCCGAACCTAGCTAACAAACTAATTGGCGGTAGCACTAAGAGTTTTCCAACAACTTTCAGAAAAAGATTTCTTTGCAACCTCAGTAACATCGCGAAAGCTTCATGACCGGCAAATACTTGACCGTCAACTACCAGTTGCACCTTAGCCTGGGCCTGTTCCTGACTAATTCCATACTGGGTAACATCGATAAATTGCCAAGGATGAGCCACCAGCTTGGCTGTACTGTGCTTGAGAATGTAGTTGGTAGCAGACGTGCAGAAACCACATGTTCCATCAAAGATAAGTACTGGTTCTGTCTGCTGCATAGCCCAAGCCTAACTACCTAGCCTGAAAGAAACCTAAATAGCCCCTTCATCAAGGCCTTTGAGAACCTGCTTTGCTCTTTTGCGCAGCTCCGGCAGATCGCTTAGTCGGTTGAGCCCGTTAACCTGTTGACTCATTCGATGATTCTTTTTAAAAGTTTTCCTATGCCGATCCAGGAAGTCCCAGTAAAGAGTGGTGAATGGGCAGGCATCATCCCCGCTTCGCTTCTTGGGGTCGTATACACAACCCTTGCAGTATTCAGTCATCCGACTGATGTATGCGCCACCTGCCGCATAGGGCTTAGTCATCAGCTTCCCGCCATCGGCGTGCACTCCCATGCCAACCACATTAGGCACCATGACCCACTCGGCCGCGTCAATGAAGTTCTCCCTCATCCAATCCAGGAACTGCTGCGGGTTAGTGCCGGTTATCAGAGCTAGATTGCTCAAAATCATCAACCTTGGAATGTGATGGGTCCAAGCTCTCTTTTCAACATCTGAAACGACACTGCTAACACAATTCATTTTTGTTTTTGAAGAATCCTTGAACGCAACCAGTAGTTGTCGATCTGCCCCCAGTTGATTATTCTCTCGGTAGTCTTCGCCCAAGAACCAATACATTCCGTTAATGTATTCGCGCCAGCCAATAACCTGCCTTACGAAAGCTTCTACCGATTGAATCGGAATGCCGCCTAAGCGGTAGCGCTCTACCGCAGCATCCACGACTTCAGCTGCGTGCAGTAGTCCGTTATTCAGATAAGGACTTAGCAAACTGTGATGTAGTGTCCAAGAACTGTTAGTGCTGGCATCCTCATAAGGGCCGAAACCTTCAAGGTTGTTCTCAACAAAATGATTTAGTGCTCTGATCGCATCTTTTCTCGTTGTCGCCCAGGTTTCGGTCGCTTCAAGCTTGAGCTCTTTAGCCACCTCTAAATCAATAGCATCTCTTTTGAATCTCAATGGTTCTGGAAAGTTGTAGTTTTTAGGTGGGCCTAGCCGGTTGTCCTTATCGAAATTCCACACCCCGCCCTCCGGTTTACCATCGGTAACCAGTATCCCTAGGCGTTGCCTTTGTAGTCTGTAAAAATTCTCCATCACAAAAGTTTTTTGTTTACTAGCCCAGTCAAAGAAATCTCTTCGCGAGGTTACAAACAAATCATTGGCGATGTAGTTCACACCATATTCAGCAAGCTGTTTGTATTGCCTAAACGAACTTGGTTCAGCAGAGTAAATCGGGGCTTTAGTTTTTAGTTTCTTTAGACCTGAGATAGTGTCGGCTGCTTTGATGTATTCAACCTGAAATCCTTTAGCTTTAAGTTCCGCCGCAAAATGACGGGCTGAAGAAATCAAAAAGAAGAGCCGCTGTTTATGCCAGTGCTCGCCTTCAACCATTCGCTTGCTCTCAACTAGAACAATTAGGTCATTCTTCTTATCAGCTGTGGCCAGCACTCCATGGCTTAGGTTTAGGTGATCAAAAGGGACATACAGGATCCGGTTAGTCATGACTTCTTACACTTGTCCGAACAGTACTTAACGTTCTGCCAATCCCGGGCCCACTTCTTACGCCATTCAAAGGGCAAGCCACACTTCAGACAGGTCTTCGGTTCAAAACCATTCTTAGTCTTAGCTTGTCTAGGCATACCTAAAGGCTAACCGAAGGTAAACCGCAGCAGTTCTAAACTAGGCTCAGGCAAAAACAAAGGAGTTGGCAGTGGCTACTAAGGCGGTTTCTAGAGTTAGACGTGTCCTGCAAACAGGTTCACTGGTATTTGGTTTGAGTGCAGTAATACTGATAGCCATCCCGCAGGTCTTCAATGAATTACTGGGTTTCACCAGCTCTGCTGAGCTGGAGTGGTCTATGCGAATGATCGGAATCACTCTGGTGGCACTGGCCGGAAACATGTTTTCTGTAGCAACCAGAGGAAAAGATGAAACGGTTCTCTTTTCAGGACGAGTGATGCTGATCAGCGCATTTGCGTTAGGTGTGCTGACCCTGTTGATCCCGGCCCCGTTGAATTGGTTCACCATTGCATACTCAATTATTGGTTTTGGATTCTCAGCTGCCTACGGGCTTTCTTTATTTAGTAAATGATTCGATTCGAGTTCACATTTGAGCGCCAATAAACTTGTGAAATGGTCGAGACAGAATACGACGTTGCCATCGTCGGCGGTGGACACAACGGTTTAGTTGCCGCCGCTTACCTTGCCAAAGCGGGTAAGAAGGTAGTCGTTCTTGAGAAACTGGAAGTCCTCGGCGGAGCAGCTATTTCAGCACAGACCTTTAAAGGTATCGACGCCAAACTTTCAAGGTACTCATACTTAGTAAGTCTCCTCCCCGAACAAATAATCAAAGATCTGGGTTTGGATATCAAATTAGCTCCTAGACGTTTTGGTTCGTTTACGGCAGAGCCAAATACCAGTCGTGGCTTACTAATCGACAAAGCCGATTCAGAGGTAACGAAAAAGTCCTTCGCTGATATTGATGCTGAATCAGATTTTGAATCATGGAATAACTTCTATGCAAAAACAGAGCTGATCGCTAAAAAGCTTTTCAAAACTTTACTGGAGCCGCTTAGAACTGAAAAAGAAGTTCGAGATGAACTCGGTGAACAACTTTGGAAAGACTTCTTTGAACAACCTATCGGTAAAACAATATCCGACAACTTTGAATCTGATTTGGTGCGTGGCGTTGTAATGACCGATGCTCTGATAGGAACATTTGCAAGTAACCTTGATCAAAACCTTGATGCAAATAAATGTTTTCTATACCACGTAATCGGTAATGAAACCGGCGAGTGGCAGATTCCAATCGGTGGGATGGGGGCTGTGACCACATCGATGGCTAAACAAGCCGAGTCGTTTGGTGCAGAGTTACGAACCAACTGCACTGTAACTGAAATCACAGAAGATCGAAGAGTGCGGTTTATTGAAGATGGTGAAAAAAAGGAAATACGCGCAGAGTTTGTTTTGGCTAATGTTTCCAAACCAATTCTTGAGAAACTGCTAGGTAATAACTACAAACACAACATTCAGGGAGCTCAGGTTAAGGTAAACATGCTGCTCAAAAGGTTACCTAAACTCAAAGCCGATGTTGACCCGGTGGCCGCATTCAGTGGCACATTTCACATCAATGAAAACTTTTCTCAACTTCAAACTGCCTACGATACGGCTGAACAAGGCAACATACCCGACCCGTTGCCTTTAGAAATTTATTGCCACTCCCTTACTGACCCAACTATTCTCGGTCCAGAACTACAGCAAGCTGGAGCCCAAACGCTCACCGTGTTTGCGTTACACACCCCGCATTCACTAGTTGAAAACATGGAAAACGAAGATCTACGAGAGCAATTGCAGGAAGCAGTAATCAAGTCAATCAACACCGTTCTCACCGAAGACATCCTCGATGTCTTGTTGCGTGACAGTGACGGTAATCTCTGCATCGAAACGAAGACCACTTTAGATCTGGAAGATGCTCTCGGGTTACCTGGTGGAAACATATTCCACGGACCGTTGAGTTGGCCATTTGTGGGCAATGAAGCAGAACTAGATTCCCCAGCTAAACGCTGGGGAGTCGAATCCGGCTACGAGAACATCTATTTCTGCGGTTCAACTGCCAGACGCGGTGGCGCTGTTAGCGGCATCGGCGGACATAACGCAGCCATGGCAGTACTGGAAAACACAGCATCTAGCGAACGGTAATAGCCGATGACACTGCTGACGCTTTTGAGTATCCCAAACTAGTCTGTGTTACCTTAACTGAAATCTTTTTGCCCTTGTCCGCAGCCGTTGCCTTGTACGTTGACTTGGTGGCACCCTTGATTGCCTTGCCGCTTCTAAGCCATACATAAGACTTTTTCGAACCAGCAACCCATGATGAAGTTCTTGCAGTGAGAACTGCGCCAACTTTTGCCTTGCCAGTAATCCTGACCGCAGTTGGATACAACTTGCCTGCTACCACAGTTCTTGGTTCTGGATAGATTACCTCAGTAACGTAACCGGGGCGCTGAACTGTGACTTTCACTGAAATTTGCTGCCCATAATCAGTTGGTTTGACTAAATAGTTGCCGGTGGGAGAGTAAGGCTGTTCAACACCGTTTCTTAGCCATTGGATTTTGAAAGTGGTTAGCTCTGGTAATTGCTTCAAGAAAGTAAAGTGCGCCATGTCTCCGGTAGCGAGTACATCTTCGAGAACCGGATCGAAGTCGTCAAGGAATCTGTTGTAGATAACGCCATCCTCAACAACGAAATTCCCATCTCCCAAGAAACTACCTGTGATTTCTTGAGATCTAGTTTCAGACAGTTGGGAGAACAGGAACTCGGTGCGTGTGAACTTGCTGCCGTAAAACTCACAACCAACCAGAACGGAATAGCCGAGCATAGTATCGGTCAAAACAGCTTGGTTGAAACTAGCATTCCTTAATACACACCCGCGCATGTTCGCGCCGGTTAGAATCGCCCCACTGAAATCAGTGTTTATTGCATAGCAACCTGGCATGTTCACATTCGCGAGAATTGCTTGAGTGAAGTTAGCGCCCCTGAGGTTCACCCCTTCAAGATCCATGCCGCTCAAGTCGACGCCTTGCAAATCTGCGCCTTCCAAATTCACCTTTGGAGCAATCAGGTAGCCCTTCACGATTTTTGCGCCTGCTAGCAGATTCCCCTTCATTCCTCCGGATGTGACACCTTCAAATGTTTTGGGGTAAATAAAATTAGTCCCGTTCACGCTCGCACCTGTGAGGTTAGCCCCGGTTAGATTCAAATACCAGATGCCGATTCCATCAAGTTTCGCGTAACTCAAGTCCGCTCCTGGACCAAATAGATATCCCCCAAGTAGTTGCCAATCTTCAGGCAAAACCGGGTTACCGGTTATGCCGCCCGATCTCACGCCAGTCAGAATAGCTCCAGACAAATCCACGCCGGTTAAATCCGCACCCTCCAGATTTGCATTAATGAGGTTTGCAGTTGGCCCGACAATGTGCCCAGCTGTAACCTTCCAACCAGCCGGCAGATTCTTGGGGGTCCCCGAAACATTGCCAGAGACAATACCGGTTAGCGTTGCTCCAGAAAAATCCGTGTTCGTAAGAGTTGCACTGGTTAGCAGAGCGTTAGTTAGGTTTGCAGAAGTTAGATTGGCGTCAATTAGGTCCGCATAGTAAAGATTCGCGGAATCAAGATTTGCCCCTGTTAGGTTGGTTCGTTCCCAGTATGAGAATCTGCTTTTCAACGAGCTTAGGTTCGCTCCAGACATGTTCTTGTCATTTAAAACTCCATTGAAGAAGTCTCTGCCCGAGTAATCACAGTTACTGACGTCGTTGTTAGCTAAATCGCATGGATCGGGTGCCGCGCTTACCGGTACCGAAGTAAAAGTTAGGCCGACTAAAGCACAGATTGTTATAGCAAGTTTCTTCAATTGATTGCTCCTTCTAACTTCAGTCTATGAATTTGATATTCGATAGTTAGGCACCTCGACTAACAAGTCCATAACAAGTAACATTCAGCGAAGCTCTAGCTCTCCTAGAAAACTGTGCTTTAAAGGCCTGCTGGCTTAGTTAACCTGGTTCACAGTCAGAATTACTGATGGTATCCCTGGCATTGAATTGTGTGGTACTGCTAACAGCTCCATGCTTGGTTCATCAGATTCCCATGCCAGCTCAACATACTCATTCTCATTTGTAGTAGTCACAAAGAAGTTCCATGCTGCAACTACACGCTGACCATTGGCCTGAAGTGTTATGCCGGTATTGCTATCGGGATAGTCAACTCCATTTTGTTTTAGCCAAATAAAGATGTCTGAGGAATGTCCTCCAGTGAGTCGAGTAACCTGGGCAGAGAACTGAATGTTGTATGTTCCAGGGTGCGCAAGAACAATTCTTGAACCGTTGCTGATTGAGACACCATCGTTGTGAACATCTGAATTATTGAAAGTCATCAGATTGATAGCTGCGGCATTAACCTGCGTTGTCGTGTCATAGAAAGAACCAAAGTAACCAAGACCAGTACCAGGGGTACAGGTTCCAGGGTCACCTTTCAAAGAGGCAAGGAAGTCTGCTTCAGTTCCAGTGTTACCGGCATCAAGCCAAATCTTATAAGCGCTCTTACCGTTGGTTCCATTGGTTCCATTCGAACCAGGCTGTCCAACTAGTGAAGCCAAGAAATCATCTTCGGTTCCAGAGTTACCTTGAGCCACCCATAGCTCGTAAGCACTTAGTCCTGCGGCACCATCGACACCGTCGGTGCCATTGATCCCGTTTGTTCCATCCAATCCATCAGCCCCATCGGTACCGTCCTGTCCTGGATCACCAATTAACGATGCTAGGAATTCGTCAGGTGTTCCGGTGTTACCGGCATCAAGCCAGAGCTGATATGCGCTCGCACCATCAGTACCGCTAGGACCAGTCGCCCCGTCTTGACCATCCGCTCCATTGAAACCAGTTGAACCTCTATATCCGTTTGGCCCCTTTTCACCGATGAGTGAATCCAAAAAGTCTTGCAAGCTCCCGGTGTTGCCAACAGATAGCCAGAGGCTATAAGCGCTGGCACCAGCAGCTCCTTTAGGCCCTGGCTTTGCATTAGCTAAACAAGACTTTTTCACTTCTTCAGTGAAATTAGCTAAATTAACGGTGCTGTAGATACCCCAACCGCCCAAAAGCAAAGCGACGACTGCGATGATTCCAGCAATCCTTGCAAGCCTGCGATTTTGCTTCTCCTGATCAACGACGTTGGCGAGGTTTCCCTCTATTTTTGTTTGGCGCTTGTTTGCATCATTCATGATTTACCCCTCGCGCTACCCAGTAGCAATTTCAAATACAGTCCTATTCAACTCCTATAGAAACAACCAAAGCCTGCCAACTGATAACAGTTAGACATCGCTTTTCAACGTGGGGGGTTGAGAGATAACTTTATTGCTGGCCCTGGCACTTATGACCTAACAGTTTCAGTCTTGGGCGAAAGATAAGTAGTCTCATAGTTATGAGCAGGATTAGCAACAACGATCCAGGATTTGAGTGGAAGCAGATAGGGCTAACTTCCCCTGCTATCAGGGCTCTGGTCGAAGCAAAGCTCTATAAGGTTTCTGATCTTAGAAAAGTAACCGAAGCAGAGGTCAGCGGGCTTCACGGAATGGGTAAATCAGCACTAGCCAGAATCAAGGTAATCATGCGAGCCAAGAAAATTAGATTCTTGGATCAATGAAACTTTCAAGAAATGAGCGTTTTGTCAAACTTACCTTTCGGCATAAGGTGGACTAAGCCTGGGTTGCTAAAAATCTGCTAACGGCTAGTGAATAGCATCCAATGACCAAGCTAAACTGGTACTAGTCAAAACAAGGGGGAGATTTCATGAAACTATTGAAAATCATGACTTTAACTAGCTGCGCCTTAGTCTTGTCATCATGCTCATCTCAGTCGATGCCCCTAGAGCAGGCGGCTAAAGAATGTCGGCCACCTGGTGATTGGACATGGACCAACTTTCTTGATGCCCGACTGTGGGAAAACACCCTTACTTTCGACCAAATTGATTTGAACGGTAACCAACTAGATCCAGACCCAATTTGTGTATTACGTAAACTTGGTGCTGATGAAACAGTAGTCAAAGGTGTGACTTCTGCCACTACCAACCAAACTTACGGAGCAGAATGGGACGACATAACCGTGGAGTCCCAGAGCGTCGTTTCAGGAGATCAAGTTCTATACAACATCTTGATAACCAAGAAGTGAGTCGGGCAATTGCGCGCTTGGAGGGACTCGAACCCCCAACCTTCTGATCCGTAGCCAGAAGAGTATTTTTGGCAAGAAAATGTCGCCTGCTGCTGGCATCATAAAAGCAGAGCAAACTTAGGCAGGTTATGTACATAAAGGATTCCCTCTGGTCTTTCAATACTAGAGATCTCATGAGAGCTTCATCTTGTGACCACTGCACGCTAATTTCAGTAGCCCGAACACTAGGTCTGAAAGATGTGCTGGCCAAGCTCAAGCCTTACGAAGATGAGATTGCCGAGGCAAAATTACTGGGCGAGGATACGTCTCTTGCACAAAAATACGGATTGATTTTTGAAGAATCGCTAATCGCTGAACTTCTTTCATCTGCCGGTGAGGATGTTGTTAGAAGGCCGTCTGTTGATGGAGATGTTGAAGAAACAATTTCACTCATGCAGTCGCGTGTGCCGATCATTTATCAAGGTGGATTAAAGCGCGAATATGAGGGAACGTTATTTAGCGGCAGACCAGACTTTATTGTTCACCAAGACTGGGAACTTACATTCCTAGAAGGAAAATTATCGGCCACAAAGCATTCAAATACTGGAGGCGCGAAATACACGGCTTGGGATGCCAAATACGGAGGGAATGCAAAGCCCGCATACCTTCTCCAAATTGGTCTTTATGTTGACGCGTTAGAGTCAATTGGTTTCAAGGCTGAAGGCAGCCGGCATGGTTTAATTCTGGGTTCTAGAACGATTGAGACATTTGAAGAAATTGAAATCGTTCCGGCAATGCGTCTGGCGAGAGCCAAGATAACTGCGATTGTTGGAGAAGCGAAAACTGCACAGGCCAGTGGGAAACTTGAGACATTTTCTGTTGAGTCAATGACTTGGCATTGCCCGTCTAAAGTCAATTGCGAAATATGTGAATACCCGAATCTGTGTGGTGATGATCGTTTGCAAACAGACGATCTCGTGCAAGTCGCTAACATCACGCAATCTCAAATTGCAAAGTTAGTAAGTGCTGGTATAACGACCATGCATCAACTTGCTGAAGCAACAGATGAACAGAGACCTCCTCGACTTACTGAGGAAACCTTTCACAAAGTCAGGCTGCAGGCACAAGCTCAGGTCGAGTCAATCCGAACCGGAAAGCCATACCACTTATTACTTGATGATCCAATGATTCAGTTTTTGCCTCCAAGATCTGAACTAGACATTTTCTTTGACTTCGAAGGCTTCCCATACTTCACAGAGCGAGGAGGACTCGAATATCTTTTTGGTAATTACGTGTGGGGCGAGGGCGTGAATGAAGGAATCGCTTTAGATTCCTTGTTCACAGAGTTCTGGGCTCACAATCGTGAGCAGGAGAAGGAAGCTTTTTCTAGTTTTATGGTCTGGGCAATGGACAGAATGAATCGAGACCCAAACGCTCACATCTATCACTACGCAAGTTACGAGGTAACTGCTCTCAAACGTCTAGCTCAACGTCATGGTGTGTTTGAACAGGAAGTCTCTTGGCTGATTGCAACAGAGCGACTTGTGGACATGTACAACATCGTCCGCAACTCCCTTGTTGTTGGGGAAGAAAGCTATTCAATCAAGAAACTAGAACGCCATTACGACTTTCAGAGATCCTCAGATGTGACAAAGGCTTCGGCAAGCATCGATGAATATGATCGCTGGAGAGAACTCACTGAGTTATCAATGAATCCAGGGATAGACGCAACTGAAAGATTAAAGGTTCAGGCTGAGGCTGACAAAGTGTATGCAGAGTTGCGTCTCTATAATCTCGAAGACGTTTGGTCAACTAGGGAACTCTACCGCTGGTTAGAGAGTATGCCTGGAGCTTCATCAAAATACGGCTTAGATTCTGGTGATGACTCCGACGAGGAGGATGGGGATCGCGCTCTAAGTAAAAGTGAGATCGAATTAGCCGAGTTGCATGCCCAGACTCAAAAGCTTTTTGACAAGGTGCAAAACTGGAACTGGGGTCAAGACGCAGATGCCGATTACAGGGTGAACATCTGGTTAGCGCTTACTCATTCGATTCTCTTTTATAAACGTGAAGACGTGATGTTTTGGGCGGATATAGCTATAAAAGTCCTAATGGATGACGAGACTTTATCCAGGGAGAGAACGGCGGCGGCAATCACCGATGTTGTTGAAGTTTCCAGAGAGACTAAAACCAACAGAGAAGGTGTTCAGAATCTGATACTCACCTATACGGCAGAGCTCGCTGAGGATGATTTCTACGTTCCAAAAGTTGGAGCAAGAATCATCACTAGGTATCGATCTGAGGGTAAGAAACAAAATCGTGACTACGGTGAAGTTTCCGAAGTTTCTGGCAGCTCAATAACATTTACCCGTAAAGTGCGTAAAGGCTCTGAAAGATACATTCCAGACGCGATTATTGATGTTACGAATTTTCCCACCACAGCCAAGCAACGAGAACTTCGCACACTCGCCAATGGCATAGCTGAAGCTTGGGGAGACCCTACAAATCCAGCCCCAAAGGGGCCGGCAATTATGGATTTGCTTATGAGGAGATCTCCTAAGTTCAGAAGTCTCCCCTCTTTACCCATTCCAGATACAGAAAACTACCTGCCTTCGATTATCAGAGCAGTCGATGATTTAAACGAGTCTGTTCTTGCTATCCAAGGGCCTCCGGGCTCTGGAAAGACCTACCTTGCATCACGGACAATTGCCCATCTAATTGCCTCTGGACAAAGTGTTGCAGTTACCGCCACCTCACACTCTGCTATAGATAACGTTTTAGAGGCCTGTGTTGAAGCTGGCGTCCCTGTTGATGTGATAATGAAAGCTCAAAAAGATGCCCCTGCGCAGGTTTGGCAAACCAAAGACACTGGGCCGGCCTCAACTTGGTTACGCAAACAATCTGGTGGATTTCTTATCGCTGGCACATCATTTTTTTTCTGCAACGAGAAGGTTCGTGAGAACCAAGTCGACTACCTGTTTGTTGACGAAGCAGCGCAATACTCACTTGTTGACTGCATGGCTGTTAGTGGGTTTGCAAAAAACATCGTTTTGCTTGGTGACCCCCAGCAGTTGGCTCAAGTAGTCTTAGCCATTCACCCTGGTGGTGTTGAAAACTCAGCACTTGGACATTACATGGGTCAGCATTCTATTCTCCCGAAAGATATGGGTTACTTCATAGAAGTCACGCGTCGACTGCATCCGAAGGTTAATCATGCTGTGAGTTGGTTAGCTTATGAGGGGAAATTGCGATCTCATTCATCAACAGTCAAAAATGTAATTGATGGGCACGAGCAAGGGCTTATTACCGTTCCTGTACCGCACTTTGGTAATTCAACTTCAAGCGAAGAAGAGGCCGTCGCTGTCGTTCAGCTTGTTGCTTCCCTTCATCCCGATCGCGATCCAGCAAATGTGATAGTGGTCGCCGCCTATAACGCCCAAGTTGATCTCATTCGACAGAAATTAGATTTGGCAGGTTTCAATGAGGTCATGGTTGGCACCGTTGACAAATTTCAAGGTCGTGAAGGCATGGCTGTAATTTATAGTTTTGCTGCTTCATCGAGCATGGATGCTCCACGCGGGCTGGAATTTCTCTTGGATAGAAACCGCTTGAATGTTGCAATAAGCCGAGCTAAAGCAACTTGCTATCTGGTATTTAGCGAGACCTTATTACAAAGCCAATTCAGAAGCGTAGAAGAAGTGAAGGCCATTAGTCGTCTAGCCGGCCTACTGGAGATTTCTACTAAATAGGTTCTTTCCCACATAGGAACATATCCACCCTGTGCTTACAAGACCTGTCGAATACAATCCAGCTGTTCCTGGGAGCTTGTTTCGCATCTAAAGTGTGTGGTTCACACATGAACTCAAACATGCCACACTTGGCGCAAATAAGCCTGTGGGTTGCCACCCCATCGCAATTCATGTAATCGCAAGTTAGCGAAAAGTCTAGATGTTCAATAGCATCTAACTTTGGTTGGGTTGAACTTATATCGCTCACAACACTTATCGTAAACGGTTTCAATCCAACCAATGACTAAAAAATACCCATAAACTCCAAACATGAAGAGATTTCAGCATTTTCTAGAAGTATTTATCTTTGGTGCTAGATGGCTACTTATGCCCCTATACATCGGGCTCGTAGCAGCACTAGTACTACTACTCTGGCGTTACTCCCTAGAGTTCATCCACCTAGCCACTCACATCCAGGGTTCTGATGCTCACGAGTTTACGCTCTCACTTCTCAGTCTTCTTGACTTAGTGCTACTCGGTAATCTGGTGCTGATCATTCTCTTCGCCGGTTACGAAAACTTTGTCAGCAAGATCGAAATTGCTGAAAACAGCACGGACCGACCATCCTGGATGGGAACTATCGACTTCAGTGGACTAAAGCTAAAGCTTATTGGTTCGCTAGTTGCACTATCTGTTATCGAACTTCTCAAAGACTTCATTGAGCTGTCCAATCTGGACAACGAGGCTGAAGTCGGGCAGGGAACCATCTGGCGAATCATTTTGCACCTAACCTTCGTAGTTTCTGGTGTGCTATTCGCTGTGATGGACCGTCTAGGTGAAGTCAGAGGCAAGCACATCACCTCGGGTGACTAGCTGTTTGCGCTAAAGCTGAAAAACATTCCTGACTGGGAAACTTAAATATTCAGCCCACTCGCTAAGTCGCGGTTCACGCCAGGCATAGTCTTTAGCAACTTCGGCAAGGCATGCCCAGTAAAAGACTTCAACTAGGTCTATAGTCAAGAAGCTTTGCAGCTCCCCTTCATACACCCTGCCAAGAATGCGGCGCAGTAGTTGAGGAACCTGCGCGAGGCCATATTCGTGAATTGAATCTAAAACTAATAGCTCAACCTGGTTAGCACGGTGCCTGTTCCAAATTGGTGAAGCATCGGACTTATGGAGAAGGTTAGAAACTCGTAAGGCCTTCTTAAAGCTTGCGCTATCGAGTGCTAACAGCAGGCTCTCAAAGCGCTCCAGCTCGTAGCCGGCAAGCCTTAGATCGAGGATATCTGGGTAGTAGAGGATACCCACTAGGGTTTGACGGCCCGCAGGTGGCTCAGTGCGAACCTGGTCGGTGTCGCTATCCCAATCCTCAAAATCTTGCATGTCTCAATTGTCCTAGGTTTAGCGTAGGTTTATCTCAAACTGATGGGAGTTAAGCTGAAAACACAAATTCGGACCATTCTCGGTGTCATCGTCATCATCTTCTTTCTTGCCTTGATACTGATGAACCCAGCGCTATTCGGAATAGCCCTATTTGGCATAGCCCTAGCCCTTGGCTGGACTATTTGGAATGGCATTCAGATCCGGGATGTCCCAAAAACTACCGAAAAAGACGATAATCCATACGACAGCCTCGAAGATGACATCAGGCATCACGACTACGGTTACCCTGGCTTTCACGGCCAAGAAGATGAAGAACATCGCGGCTAAAAAAGTTAGACTCAACCTAACTACTTCAGAACATCGGGGAAACATGAAAACATCCAAACTAATGACCTTGCTCGCTACCTTGACCTTGTTGGCTACCAGTCTGAGCTCATGCTCATTGATTGGGGCATCGGCCATGTCAACGGTAGATGACTTTGCTAATCAGAGCATCACTTGGGAAAAATGTGATCCCGATTTGGAGCTGGATGCTAACCGCCAGAGCGATGTTTTCAAGTCAGTTGAGAACGTTGACTGCACCGGTGTCCTAGTTCCAGCAAACTACGACGATATTGCTGGTAGCCCTCAGTATCTAATCAAGATGATGCGGCTAAACACTGCAACAAGCGAAAACTACATGGGCACGATTTTTATTAACCCAGGCGGTCCTGGCGCATCCGGTATCGAACAGTTGCAGTGGTCTAACTTCCCAGAAGAAATTACTAAGCACTACAACATAATTGGTTTTGATCCAAGAGGTGTTGGTAGTTCTGATTTCAGTGACGGCACTGAAATCAAGTGTTCGGACACTCTAGATTTCAGGACATACTTCGAAGGCGAAGCCTCTCCTGCATCTCTTGCTGAATACAAAGACTCTCTGAAACTAAATGACGAGTATTACCAAGACTGTGTAGAAAGAAACCCCTACTGGTGGACTCTTTCAACAAAAAATGTTGTTGCTGATCTAGAGATTATGCGTAAGGCATTACTAAAAGATGAACCGTTGAACTTCATTGGTTCTTCTTATGGAACAACCATTGCTGGCCTGTTTGTTTCAACTTATCCAGATTCAGTTGGAAAAATTGTTTTAGACAGCCCAACATCATCACGTGAGGATCTGATCGCTTCAGCTCTTGAAAACTACAAAGCTCAAGAAGCGATGCTGAATCGTCTGCTCACCTACTACGCCGGAACTAAAGGCATAAGTGTTGAAGCTGCTTTCCAAGAATTGTTGGGCTATAGGCAGCTAGCCGATGATGACAAGCTAGTTGGCTTTGCCGGAATCGTTGAGAGTACTGATATGCCCGGCAAAATGGTCAGCTCCGAATCGATGTTGATCAAGGGCATTATGACCATGAACTACCTACCTGAAGAAGATGCTAACCAAGCATTTGCTCAGGCAATGGGGCAGTTAGCCAAGGGTGGTTATAACGATATCTTTGAGTGGTATGGCTTCACCCTAGATGGCTATGATCCAAACTCTCTTGAAGGGGCAACTCTAGAAGATAAGAAGATCACTAGAGATAACTCCTTTGAGGTTATGACGATGGTGAACTCGATGGATTATTCGCCTGCAGACCTAACTACAGCGGAACAAAAGTCTCTCTCAGCCCAGGTAAAGAAAGTGGCTCCGCGTTGGAGCAAGCTCACCAGCGATGCAAGCGGTTATGAATACTTTGGTGAAAACCTGGGTCTGGACTGGAAGAAGATAGCCTTAGCCGATCCGGATATTCCTGACCCACGAACTGAACCTCTGGAGCGAGTCAACGAATCCGGGAAGCAGCTTCTCATTATTGGTTCGATGCGGGAGTCAGTAACCCCATACGCCTTCTCCAAAGAGACAGCAAGACTCCTAAAGTCCCCTTTGATTTCAGTTGATGGGACCGAGCACGCTCCGGCGGCTAGCTATAAGAGCGCTTGTATTAACCAGGTACTAGTCGACTACTTTGTTACAAATAAGACAATTACCGATAAGACCTGTCAGCCTTAGCCAAGCATGTCGTGCAGGACAATAATCGCATCGCGATCTGGTCCAACGCCGATGGCAGAGATACGGCAGTTGCTCATTTTCTCTAGAGCCCTTACGTAGTTCTGCGCATTCACGGGAAGCTCATCAAAGCTTCTGCAGCCGGTAATGTCTTCATCCCAGCCAGGGAAGTTTTCATAGATTGGCTTAGCGTGATGGAAATCGCTTTGTGAAACAGGTAGCTCGTCAAACCTGACTCCATCGACATCGTATGCAACACAGACTGGAATTTCCTTGATGCCAGTAAGAACATCGAGTTTGGTTAGCACAAAATCTGTAAGGCCGTTAATGCGAGCTGAGTAGCGGGCGATTGGAGCGTCATACCAACCGCAGCGACGAGGTCTACCAGTCGTTGTTCCATATTCGTGACCGGTTTTACGAAGTAGCTCACCCCACTCGTCAAACAACTCAGTTGGGAATGGGCCAGCACCAACACGAGTTGTGTATGCCTTAACAATTCCAATTACATTCTGAAATAAGCCAGGGCCAATTCCAGATCCAGTTGCAGCTCCTCCAGCAGTTGCATTTGATGAAGTAACAAACGGGTAAGTTCCGTGGTCAACATCTAGCATTGTTGCCTGACCACCTTCAAAAAGCACGTTCTTACCAGCTTCGATAGCTTGATGTAGTTCCAGTGCTGTGTCTGCAACAAGAGGACGAAGACGTTCGGTATAAGTGAGTAGTTCGCTCACAACTTCCTCAACGCGGATAGCGGCACGATTGTAAACCTTGGTTAGCAGTTGGTTTTTCTGAACCAATGCACCTTCAACTTTTTGACGAAGAATCGACTCATCAAACAGATCTTGAATTCTTATACCAACACGGTTGATCTTATCGGCATAGGTTGGACCAATGCCTCGACCAGTAGTTCCAATGGCACGCTTGCCTAAGAAGCGCTCAGCGGTTTTATCAAGAGAGATGTGGTAAGGCGTAATCACGTGCGCATTAGCAGAAACACGCAAGCGACTGGTGTCGATACCACGAGCATTCAGCGCATCAATCTCTTCAAACAGAACTTGCAAATCAATTACGACACCATTAGCAATTACCGGCACTACACCTGGAGTCAAAATGCCCGATGGTAGAAGGTGCAGCGCATACTTTTCATCACCAATAACGACTGTGTGACCCGCGTTGTTACCACCATTGAATTTCACAACATATTCGATATGTTCGGCCAACAAGTCAGTTGCTTTGCCCTTGCCCTCATCTCCCCACTGTGCTCCTACGATCACGAAAGCAGGCATGGCAGTCTCTTCTCTGTTTTTAGTGGAATTACCTATATAGTTTAGTCCAGTGGGAAGTCGCAGCAGAGAGGGGCTAGTTAAGTCTCTGAGTCTAAAAGCTACTTAACTCGACGCTGGGGGGATAGAGCTTCTATCGGCTGGTAACCGTGGGCAAAGACTAATAACTTAACTCTTATGTTATGCCCTCTGTCCTCTGGCCTTAAAGTATAAGCATTCTGGGTAGCACCTGAAATAATTGCGCCATCCCTAAACCACTCGTAATAAACATTTCCTTCAGGTAATGCCCGCCCAACCTTAGCCGTCAATACACCTGGATCTGAATTAGAAATAGAAAGCGGAATTGATGCAAGTTTTGCTGCAACAACTTGTCCGTTTGAGATTGCTTCTGCACAGTCAATTGGAGTGTAACCTACTGTTGCGCAAATTCTAACTGAGATATTCTGATACACGTCACGAGCGCTAAGTGACAGACTTCTAGAGTTTTGTCCTTCAATTAGGTCCCCGTTTCTGAACCACTGGTACGAGTATTGGAACTTGCCTGTTCTTCCAGATGCACTAGCCCAGACGCGGCTACCTACTTGAAATTTCCCTACTAACGAGGCTTGTAAGCGAGAACCCGAAATTAACACGCTCGAGCTATCATATGAAATTGGTGAAGTATTGGGTAATTTCCCACTCACTTGCACCGACAATTGCGAACCTTTGTCAAATAATGTCGAGACGTAAAATTTGTTTACTGCGCCTGGAATCTGCTGACCATTACGAAACCACTGGTAGGAAAAGAAATATCCCTCTCCCCAAATGCCAGGATTCACTGTCATAGTCGATCCGACGCTTGTTGATCCAGTAATGAAAGGTTTGGGAGGGGTTGTCGGCTGATTCGAAATCGGTCTCAAGACTGTGCTCGTTGCTTGGACGCTGCTATACCCATTCTTCTGACCCGTAACTCGAACGCTTATGTTGTGGCCTACGTCGTTTAACCTAATTCTGTAAGTTGAATTATTCTCAGAATAAATCTCCAGGCCGTCCCGTAGCCACTGGTATTCAAGCACCAAGTCTTGTGGCCAATCTCCGGTCGAGACCGTGAGCAGGCTGTCAAGCTTTTTATCGCCAATTAATTGTGGTGTCGGAAGAACACCTAGCTCCCCTGGAAGCACAATCTGGCCCTGAACCTTTATGGCAGTGCTAGAGTACCCCGGGCTTGAAGCAACCACTCTTGCGAAAATCTTGTGACCTACATCAGCAGCGGTTAGCAAATAGCTTCTTTGCGAAGCTCCACTGATTAGCTCACCATCGCGCTCCCAAGAGTATGAATAAGTAATGTCAGGATTTGCTTCAGTAGTGGTTACTTCAAGTCTCGAACCGTTTTTTGAAATACCTGTAATTGTTGGTGGAGTCAATTTAATGTATGGAAGAGTTAAGCGTTCAGGTGGAATTAGAAACCACATGCAGGACTCGCAAGTCAAGCGGCCAGATTCGGTAAGGGTCACAATAGCGTTCAAATCCTGAGCTAGCGCTAAAGTTTTGCCGTATTCGGGATCCGGCGAAGTGTTCCGATCTTGGCTCCGGCCCCAACAACGTATACCTCCTGAGACCAGAACCACACAGGTTCTCCCCGATGATAGACCCCCAACTGAAACCATCGTCACGGGTTCAAGATCTTCGGGAATTTTATTCTCAACACAGGTGCGTACTCCCCGAATTACTTGACATACTGCTGTGTAAGGACTGTAATACGCACAAGAATTCAATTGATATCCACTCTCAAATTCCACGTAATAATCGCATTGAGAGCTGTCCTCATAGGAGCTTCCCCAGCAGGTAACTTTAGCCTGTTTATCAACGGCACAGGTTATGTAGTAACCAGCGCTGATTTGAACCGCGGAAATTAGCGATGCGGGAACCCCCGTCGTTCCAGCTGCACCCCAACACCTAACTCCACCCGGTAAAGTAATCGCGCACGCGTGAGCTGAGCCGGTTGAGATCTGTGACACCTGGCCGAGGTCTGTAGGAACATTAAGCGCTGATGCGGAGTCCCTACCCCAACAGCGCACTATTCGATCTGTCCTAATAGCGCAGACGTAGTCGAACCCGGCTGAAACCTGGATTACCTTACCAAGATTATTTGGAATGCTTATTTCACCGTAATAGTTAAATCCCCAGCAGCGGAGACTATCATCAGTCTTTATCGAGCAAACAAAGCGATCGTTAACTGAAACTTGCTTGACAGTTCCCAAATCGGAAGGGACATTAAGAATTCCGTTCTTGTCGTCCCCCCAACAATTTAGCAAGTCGGTTGAATCAATTGCACAGGCATACGTTCTAGAGACAGAAATCTGTTTGGTCATTGACCCGAATGCGATACTGCCTTTTTCCCCGACTGAAACAGGGTAACTGTAGATTGAATCACTTTCGTAACCTTGCTTTGATCCCGTTACTCGAACTTTTAACTGATGTCCCCAGTCCAATCCGGTAACTTGATACTTCTGGCTCGTTGCCCCAGAAATATTCTGATTGTCTCTAAGCCACTGATAGGAAAAAATAACTGGAACAGCCCACGCTCCTGGGTCAACTGTAATAGTTGATCCAACCGCTGGTGCTGTACTGAGTTCAAAACCATCTATATTCTTTATCACTGGTAGGGCAGAGGCAAGTAAATGATTTTCTATTATTGCTATTGAACTACTGGTCTGTGTAACATCCAATACCGCAGGTGCAGATCCATGAACCTGCACAGTCAATCTGTGATTAATGTCCGATAATTTTGGTACATAAGTTTGACTGGTTGCGCCTGGAATAACTTCGTCGTCAAGAAACCACTGGTAATCAAGAGTTGCGTCAGGCTGCCACGATCCTGCATCAACGGTGAGCTCATCTCCAAACTGAGCTACAATCAAACTGCTTCCCTCTGGACATTGCGTATTACGACACCCGAATACTGTTGGCAAAGAATGTGAGATTACAGCGAATCTAAGAGAAGCAGGTATGTCTACCTGACCTTTCTCGTTTGACCCCCAGCAAGCCAGTGCTCCAGCTACACTTATCGCACAAGCGCTTTTTCCACCAATGGCCACTGCCTTGATAGTGCCGATTTCAGTTGGTATCGGGTCGCCGTTAGGAGTGAGGCTCCCTAGGCACTCGAGCTGTCCCGAAATACTCCTAACACATAGGTAATCGCTGGCGGAATATCCAGTTCCACCAGAAGCTAACGAGGTGGCTCTGGGAAGTGAATTTATGTCTTTAGCCCAAGAGACTTCTTCCCCCCAGCACCTGACCTTGCCAAGCAGGTTAAGTGCACAACTCCAGTCTGTTGAGGCTACTACTTGGCTAACCAGCCCTAAATCTGATGGCACGGACGCTTGCCCACTCCAGTTGGACCCCCAGCACTTTGCTTGGTGCGCGAGGGAGACGATGCACAAATGACCCGACCCGACGCTTACTGATTCGGCCATTTCAAAGCCGGTGGGGGCTCCAGCAGCCCAACGCCAATCGCCGCCCCAACACCTCAGTTGGTTAGTAATTTCTATTGCACATACGTAACCTGAACCAACGCTTACAGCTCTCACTGGGCCGACATTACTTGGAATGACATTTAAGGCATAATAATCCCCGCCCCAACAAACCAGCTTCCCTTTTCTCGCTATTGCACAGGTAACATTTGCTCCAGAGCTGACTTGGGTTACAGGCCCTAAAAGTTCTGGAACATTAATTTGGCCGTAGGTGTTATCGCCCCAGCAACGCAGTAACCCGGTGTCGCTAATCGCACAAGAGTGCTCATAACCAGTCGAGACATCTAGAACCTTGGTTTCTTGGGCCAACGGATCTTGGGGATTTTCAGGAGGCCAAAAATATGGAACATTCAACTGATCGTAGTTATTCATACCCCAACAAGTTACAGTGCCGGAAACAGAGACAACACATGTGTGAGTTACCCCAACACTTATTTGTGAAACTGAACCAATGTCTGATGGAACATTGTTCTGCAAATTCATATTGCTTCCCCAGCAAATTACAGAGCCACTTGGCTTAACTGCACATGCATTATATGGCCCAGCACTAATAGAATCAATCAAACCAAGATCAGATGGGTACCCCAACTGTCCAAAATTGCTCCAGCCCCAGCAACGTAAGACACCCGTAGTACTTTTTGCGCAGGTATAAGTACTATCGGCACTTACATCGGAAACCAGTCCTAGATCCCCCGGTACTGTTCTGTCCCACCCCCAACAAACCAAACTTTGGTTTGTCTTCAGGGCACAAGCAATTGAACCGCCTGTTGATATTTTTTGAACATCAGATAGACCATATGGAATGTCATTCTGGTGGGAATAGTTTGCGCCCCAACACGACACTTCACCGAGATCAGTCAAAACGCACGTATTACTTCCCCCAGCACTAACTTGTTTCAGCTTTCCCAAGCCTTCAGGAACAGCGGCCTGCTCATCGTAGTTTGCCCCCCAACAATGAAGCAGGCCTGTTAGAGCAAGAGCACAAGCATGATCTGCGCCAACGCTCAATTGTGTGATTTTTTCTAAGTTAGTAGGAACATCTGTTTGCCCGTAGTTGTTCTTACCCCAGCACTCAACGTTCCCTGATGCAGTGAGTGCACAACTGAACCCATCGCCCGCACCAACACTTATGACTTTTTCTTCTGCAGCCAGAGAGGGTGACACTGCAGAAATAAAACTCAGAAGTAGTGAAAGGCAGAAACCCCTAACCAGAAACTTTCGCATCGCGACTCCTAAACCGCAAGTGGTTTCAGGGTATCTATTCTGACGATTATTGGTAATGTCAATTGACTTGGTTAATCAAACTGTTATCGCACCAAAACGGCAAAAAGGATTTCAGCTAGGGGCAAAGATCTGTTGCATTATCCATGCGTGCATGGTTATCGCTGCAGCTGCTGAAGCGTTTATGCTTCTGGTTGAGCCGAACTGGGTTATTTCTAGAACCACATCGCTGGCCTTGATGGCTTCTTCACTAAGCCCTGGGCCTTCTTGACCAAACAGAAAGACACAAGCTTTTGGGAGTTTGTATTGCTCGATCTTTTGGCAACCAGGAACATTATCAATGGCGATGATTGGTAGCTTTTCTGATTTAGCCCAGACTATGAATTCCTCGACTGTATTGTGGTGCTGGATGTGTTGGTAGCGGTCGGTCACCATTGCCCCACGTCTGTTCCAGCGCTTATTACCGATGATGTGAACTTCTTTGGCTAGAAAAGCATTAGCGTTTCTGACGATTGAACCGATGTTTAGATCATGCTGCCAGTTTTCAATAGCAACATGAAACTCATGCCTTCTACTATCTAAATCTTGGACTATCGCTTCCATCTTCCAGTAACGGTATTTATCAACAACGTTTCTGGTGTCCCCGTTGGCTAGAAGTTCAGGGTCATATACCGAATTCTCTAATTCAGGCCAATCACCTTGCCAAGGACCGACACCCCAGGTGCTTAGCTCGTGGCTACGATTGTTTTCTTGCTCTTTATCTGACATCCACTCAAGCCTAACTTCGTTGAAGGTAACATTGAATTATGGCTGAAAAAAGAAAAATAGAGTGTTGGTTGACCGATATGGACGGAGTGCTGGTCCATGAAGGACAGGCTCTACCGGGGGCAGCTGAGGTAATCCAGTCTTGGCGAGACCAAGGCTTACGCTTTCTGGTGCTAACCAACAACTCGATGTATACGCCGAGGGATCTAGCAGCACGGTTAAAGGCAACCGGACTAGATATCCCATCTGAATCGATTTGGACTTCAGCACTAGCCACCGCAGATTTCATCGCTTCACAAAAACCAAAGGGTTCAGCCTATGTTTTAGGTGAGGCAGGTCTAACCACAGCGATGCATGAAATCGGATACATCATGACAGATGTGAACCCTGATTATGTTGTTCTAGGTGAGACCAGAAGCTTCAACTTTGATTCTTTGACTAAAGCCATCAGGTTAATTAACAACGGCGCAAGATTCATTGCGACTAATCCAGATGCCACTGGCCCTAGCGCTGAAGGACCGCTGCCAGCTGCCGGATCGGTAGCCGCTCTAATTACCAAGGCAACTGGCAAAGACCCTTACGTGGTTGGTAAGCCAAACCCGATGATGTTCCGTTCAGCGATGAACAAGATCAATGCTCATTCAGAGTCAACTGGAATGATTGGTGACCGCATGGATACCGACATCGTTGCTGGCATTGAAGCAGGTCTTCACACGGTCCTGGTGCTTACCGGTATCGCCGATGATGCAGAAATAAATAAGTATCCGTTTAGGCCAAACGAAATCCTAAACTCAATCGCAGATTTACTTTAAAAGAAAAAGCCGGCTACTTTCGTAGCCGGCTAAATCTCTAACCAATTACTTGATCGTGAAAGTCTTGGTCAAGCTCTTACCGTTAGCGGTAACAACAACCTTCTTCACACCTTTAGTAACGGTGTATGAATAGGTCTGTGCTGCCTTGGTTGGCTTCACTGTTGCCTTGGCCCTACCGGTGATGCTTACTGTTGAGGTCTTACCAATCGCGTTGTTGATGGTAACGGTAATCTTGCGACCCGAGGCAGTAATTGCAATCGTGGTTGGTGGAACCGGCTTGTAGTAGTGAAGTTCTAGCGGAGTTCCGGTGTTGGTCTTATCAACCAATTCATCAAAGACTCGTGCATACTTAGCGCCTTCTACCGGTACCGGTGAGTTCTGTGCTGCTGGTGGAAGTTCGCCGGTGGTGTCAAGGTTACTCAACTGGAATGTCACGATACCAAATGCATCGGTTGTTCCAGTTAATACCAGTTGATCTTCTGCTGTCTTAGTTGAATCTGCTGGGGTTAGCACTGTCGATGCACCATTTGCGGTGTTACCGAAGATACCAGCGGAAACTCTCGCGTTTGATAGAGAGTCAGCTAGGTTGATTCTCACCTTCACAGCGGCGTTACGAGCCCATGATCCATCCGACTTTAACGCTTGGAAGGCAATAATTTGCTTGGTGCCGACTGGAACGTATGCCTGAATTACTCCGTCACCGGCAACTGAGTTGTTGTCATCAAGAATCGGTGAAAGTAGGTTGATCTCTGCTTCGTCAACAGAGTAGTCAAGTGCTGATGAGTTGAAGTAGTGCAATTCAACAAAGTCTGCGGAGTCAGTCTTCTCTCCAGTAATGGATGGAAGCAATTGGCTGTAACAGTCTGTTGATGGATTTGCGTTACGGTCATTTGGTGTATCTGAGTCAAGTTTTAGTGGAGCAGCTGGAAGAACACCACCGTAGGCCTCACAGTCATCAGGTGAAGTGATTAGGAAGGAGACCATACCGTTAACATCGGTATAACCGGTTGCACTTCCACCATCAGAAGCATTGCTCGGAGCAGGTCTAGCCTTGATTCCATTTACTCTGATGTTTGCATTAGATGAAGAGTATCCCTTGTTTGCACGAAGGGTAACTTTGGTGTTTACCAGTGGGACACCGGCAGGTGTAGTTGCCTGGTAAGTCAATGTGGTCTTTAGACCAAAAGGAACATAAACCTGGTTGAAGCGCATGCCAACACCAAACCAGTCGCAGTCCTGAGTGAATTGACCTTCGAAGTCGTAACGACGAACAGAGTTGTCATCGGTTAGCACTGGGCTAACAAGTCGGATGTTAGCCTTCGGGTTGTCATTTGAGGTCTGATCTGTCACAGGGTATGGACAGTCAGCCGCTCTAGCTGGAGCAGAGATCACTCCAACGCTTAGCAAGGTCAAAGCTAGAGTTGCTGCAAAAGCACCAAACTTTTTGGTATTTAGTTTCATCGAAAATTCCTTCGTCTAAATCGGAAGCGGCGTTCGAAGGACGAGAAACCAGGCCGGGTGCGCCTAATTCTCACGTTCTAACGGAGCGCGCACACACTTCCTGTATTCAGACTAATTTAGGTGAGGAAACTGTGAAAGCGGTTTCGCGGGTCTTTACCAATTCGTTATCTAAGCGCTGGCTCTAACTACAAGTTGGGTAGGCAGGATGATTGGTTCAACATCCTGGCCATTTAACTGAGCAATCATTAGGCTTCCAGCCGCTTCGCCAAGGGCAACAACATCCTGGCGGATGGTTGTTAACCCTGGCCTTGCAGTCTGGGCGATCATCGAGTCATCAAAACCAACGACCCTTACCTGGCCAGGGACATCTATGCCCATATCCTGCAGAACGCTCATCGCCCCCATGGCCATAAGGTCATTGCTGGCAAAGATGCCGTCGATATCTGGGTGGGCTTCAATTAGCTTCTTGGCATGCTGTTGGCCAGACTCAAAGGAGTAGTCGCCCTCGCAGATCAATCCTTTAGCTGGAACATGACCGCTCTCTCGGTAGACCTGGAGGTAGCCGTCTAAGCGCTGTTTAGCAGCGGTTGTTCCTATATCCCCTGTGATTATGGCTATTTTCTTAGCCCCGGTGCTCATCAGGTGCTTGGTGGCCGTGTATGCACCACCGAAGTTGTCTGTGTCAACGAAGGCAACATCGTTGATTGAGTGCGGGGTGCCGGTGATCACCAGAGGTAACCCCTGTTTCTTGAGGTTAGTGACCAAGGTATCGCTGTGCAGGGCGAAGAAGATTGCCCCATCCACTTCACCTGATTTTAGATAATGTGAGACACCACCATCTGAAGCACCTACCGGTGAAACCATCAAAACTGTCTGTAATCCGTTTTCCATCAATACGCGGCTAACCCCAGAAGTTACCGTGCCATAAAAGGGGTCTGAAAATACCGATAGGTCATCGTCAATCACAACAGCGATTAGCCCGGTTCGGCCTGAAGCTAGTGCAGAGGCAACGCGATTCTTCTTATAGCCAAGCTTTTCAACGGCCTCGTGAACTCTTCTGGCACGATCTGGATGGACACTCTCATCGCCGTTTAGAACACGAGAAACAGTGGCTTCAGAGACATTGGCTGCTTTAGCGATAACAGCATAGGTAGGGCGGGCAACGGGGGCCAACTGGTTACCTCCTGCGAGTAAAGTTTGCTAGCTCTTTCTCACTTCTGCCAGAACAGAGCCATTAGTTGCAATTACTTTACTGTAAACGTTTGCTGAAAGTTTCGGAATTCGCTGTAATGTTTCAAAATTGACAAAAACGATACCAAATCGTTTCACATAACCCTCGGCCCACTCAAAATTGTCCAAAAGTGACCAGTAGTAGTAAGCCTTTACGGGAACACCTTTGTCGATGGCTCGGCTGACCGAATCTAGGTGGCTGACTAAATAGTCAACTCTGCGCTCGTCGTTTACCTGACCATTCTCGTCTGGTCCGTCGTCGTAAGCTGCACCGTTTTCGGTAATTGCGATGTCCTGAATCTCTGGCCAGTCCTGGTGAATTCTTACCAAGAGATCTTCAAGGCCCTGCGGAGTGATTGGCCAACCCATGTCGGTGTATGGAGCTGGCGGTGTACCGTCTGAGTTGATTGGGAAAAGGAACGATCCAGCGTTCTTCTCAACCTGCTCCTTCGTTGGTGTTCCAATGAATGAGTCACTGTAGTAGTTGATGCCGAGGAATTCGCTATCAATCTTGAGCTTGTCCATATCCCCTGACTGAACAACCTTTTCAAGCTTCTCGCCATAGAACTCAACTAGGTTCTGCGGATACTTACCGTGGATCTGTGCATCTAGATACCAGCGGTTCAGATTTGAATCCTGGTAATCACGAAGCTTTAGTAGCTCCAAATTAGTTTCATCATCAACCCGATAGCTGGTCATGTTCAAAGAAATACCGCTGCGGATTTCTGGGTGGACGGCACGAAGTGCTCTGGTTATTTCGGCGTGAGCTAAAGCGGTGTGGTGGCTTGAAGCAATTGCCTGATCCAAATCTTTGATACCCGGGGCGTGCACACCGTGGAAATAACCTAACCAGGTAACACACCAAGGTTCGTTGATGGTGACCCAGTTGGCAACGCGGTCACCGAATTCTTCGGCAGCAACGGTTGCATAATCGGTAATCCAACCAACGATGTCACGGTTAGCCCAGCCACCTTTGTCCTGAAGCACCTGAGGTAGATCCCAGTGATATAAGGTTGCGGTTGGTTGAATACCAGCATCAAGAAGTGCATCAATTAGTCGACTATAGAAATCGATTCCGTGCTTTTCTCCAGCTCCAGTGCCTCCAGGGATAATTCGTGGCCAAGCCAGTGAGAAACGATAGGACTGAATACCAAGATCTTTCATGATCTTGATGTCTTCCATATAGCGGTGATAGTGATCGCAGGCTACGTCACCGGTGTGCCCTTGGAATACCTTGCCGGGGGTGTGGCTGAAAGTGTCCCAGATGCTCATTGAACGACCGCCGTCTTGGTAGGCACCTTCAATCTGATAAGAAGCTGTTGCCGAACCCCAGCTAAAATCTTCCGGGAAACCCATTAGCCCTTCACCGCCCCATCCATAACACCGCGGACGAGCCTGCGGCCAACGAAAACAAACAAAATCAGTAGCGGAACAGTAGACAGGAATGCTCCACCCATGTTCAGGGCATAGTCGATCGCGTAACTACTCTTTAGCTGGTTAACGGCAACCTGGGCAGTGAAGTTCTCTGGAGTATTCAAAACCAGAAGCGGCCAGAGGAAGTCGTTCCATGATGCCAGGAACGAGAACAGGCCGAGCACGAAACTGCTCTGAGCGATAATCGGCAGCACGATTGACCAGTAAGCACGGAATACACCAGCACCGTCGATGCTAGCTGCCTCAAGCAACTCGTTAGGTACCTGAGCATCAATCACCTGACGCATCCAGAACACACCGAACGCGGTTACCAGAGCTGGGACGATTAGCGCTCCGAGAGTGTCAATCAAGCCAGCCCAACCCATCAGCATGAACAACGGGATGATACCAAGCTGGCTAGGAAGCATCATGGTTAGGACAACAAACAAGACCATGAACTTTTGCCCGCGGAAGTTCAACTTAGCGAAGGCAAATCCAGCGATAGCTGAGAAGAACACCTGGGCAAGAGCAACAACTGTTCCAACATAAACAGTATTTATAAGCGCTTGGTTGAACTGCGGAAGTGCTTCATACACGTTGTTAACGACAGTGAAGAATCTTGGACCAGGCAGCAGCGTTGGTGGAATCTTACTGATTTCATCGGTTCCGTTGGAGGCAACGATAAACATCCAGTAGAACGGGAAGATCGAAAGCAGTGTGGTGATGATCAGTGCGATGTAGCCACCGATACCCATCTTCTGCCACTTGGGTCTCTTGTTTGGGTTGGTAAGGATGGTCACTTGCGATCACCTGCCAAACGCTTAGTTATGAAGAAGTTGATGATTGACACCAAAGCAACAATCACAGTGATCATGATTCCAATTGCAGCTGCATAACCCCACTTATAAGCCACGAATGCTTGCTCAAATAGGAACAGTGTCAAAGTTGAGAACTGACCTGAGTCACCACCGTTGTATGAACCACCAAGAATCAAAGGCTCAGCAAATACCTGAAGACCACCGATAGTTCCAACAATAATAACGAAAGTAATTGTGTTTCTCAAAGACGGAAGGGTTACGTAAATAAACTGCTTCCACTTGTTTGCACCATCAAGCTGAGCTGATTCATAAAGCTCATTAGGAATTGCCAGCATCGCTGCTAAGAAAATTAGCGCGTTGTATCCGGTCCAGCGCCAAACAATCATGGCTGCAATTGCGATATGGCTAGAGGTCGTTCCCTGGATGAAGTCAACGTGCTCGAAACCTAGGGCACCAATAACGATGTTGACCATACCAAAGTCGCGACCAAATAGCTGTCCGAAAACAATTGCGATTGCTAGCACCGAGGTAATGTTTGGCACCAGCAAAATTGTTCGCCAGAATGTTGATCCCTTGAGGAATGGGTTATGTAGCACAGCTGCCAAACCAATACTCATGATCAACATCGGAATTGTCGAGAGCAACCAAATGTCGAAGGTGTTAATTAGCGCATTCCAGAATCTGGTATCTGCCACCAACTCTGTGAAGTTAGCTACACCGATGAACTCTTGGGTGCCAAGTGCATCCCAGTTGAAGAAGGCGATGTAAACCGAGTAAACAATGGGCGCTAGACCAAAAATAAGGAACATCACAAAAAACGGAGCAGTAAAGATATAGCCCCAGCGTCCATTCAGAGATAGCACCGCACCCGCATTGCTTAACTTGCGATTCGGGTCAGGGCTCTTCCAGGGCGAAGGCGGCTTAGTCTTCCGCTTAGCCAACGTGTTTTGCGACATTAACTTATGACCTATTTACACTTACCCGCGTCTGCGATTCCCTTAGCAAATGCTTTATTCGAGTCTTTCTCTTTGCCGTTGGCAACCAGCGAGATAGCTGATCCCATAGCCATGTCGATGCAGCGCTGCAACTTACCTTCGAAGATTGGCTTTAGCTTCTTCACGCCATCAACATAGATCGCACCGACTGGAGCGTTGTTGAAGAATGGGTCTTTATAGCCAACTAGATCTGGATCGTTGTATAGCGAAGGAGTTGAAGGGAACAATCCATAAATCTGGAATGCCTTCAACTGCTGAGCAGGAGCTAGGTACCATGCGATGAAGTTCCAAGCTTCCTGCTTGTTCTTTGCACCCTTAGGAATGGTTAGCTGGCTACCACCCTGGTTACCTCCACCACCAGGGATGTCAGCGATGTCCCACTTACCTTTGGTGTCTGGAGCTTGTCCCTTGATGTAGTCCATCATCCATGCTGGTGACAACATAACTGCGAAAGTACCCTTGGTCATACCAACGTTCCAGTCAGATGAGAACTGACCGATACGGGTACCGATTCCGGCCTTGCTGGCGCTGATGGTGTAGTTGAAGGCCTTCTTCACCTGAGGGTTGGTCTTGTAGATCAATAGACCCTGATCGGTACCGTTGTTGCGGTAATACTTTTCTGTTCCCTGGTTCATAACAGCTGGATAAATTGTTCCAACATTGTCCATGAAGCCCTTGGCATCAACAGTTGATTTCTTGAATTGCTTCTTGTAAGCAGCGATAAACGCTGGTGACTTTAGTTTTGCCTGGTAGTTCTTACCGAAAGCGATGAACTTGTCCCAGGTTGACCATGCCTTGCTTACTTCATCACGCTTGTATGGAAGACCTGCAAGTTTGAATAGATCCCAGCGGTAAGCAACCTCAAGGCCTCCAACGTCTGTAGGAATGCCGATTACTGAATCGTTATAACCAACACCGTGCTCCCAGCGCCAGGCTAGGTAGTCCTTCTTCAAATCTGTTGCGCTCTTGTTACCAACTGTGGTGCGCATGGTACGAAGGTCAGTGAAACACTGTGGGTACTGTCTCCAGAAACCAGAGTAGGAAATTTCAACAGCTGCGATGTCTGGGTTACCAGCACCACCAGCAGCACACTGTGTATATAGGCCAGTTCCGTTCAAGGCATCGAGATCTGATTTCTTGATGCAACTTGATGTCTGGACGAAGTTTTTTGTAGTCAGAGACAAGCGCTGGAAGAATCACGTCACCAAAAGTGTTAATCGTTAGAACGGTGCATTCGTCTGTGTTTACAGTTGCATTGGTGCAGTCAACAACTGCTTTTGCCGGTGAAATCGCACCGAGAAGTCCGACAGCTAGAGCTGCGGCAGATATCGCTGAAACAGTTTTGAAGCTGAAGCGATTACGTAGCATTTGATCTCCTAGTAAGAGGTTTTGCCTCCCCATTTGTATGTTGTGCGACAGACAATTGGGGAGGCCTACTTCCTCACGAATAAGGTTTGTAGTAAACTGCGAAAGCGGTTTCACAGTAAGATAAGTCAAGCGTGAAAGCGGTTTCTTAGCAATTCGAGAGGCCAAATTCAAGCCAACTGTTACCAAAAAGTAATCTTTCGTAACACATACTAGAAGCAGAGGTTCCGATGAAGAAAACCGCGCGATTGGCCCTAATTACAGGCATTTTGGCCGCTCTCTCGCTTAGCCTGACCCCAGGCGCTCAGGCGGTAACCCCGGCCGAAAAGATTCTTTGGACCCAACATTTCAGCTCAAAAGCAGGCACAAAAGTAGACCCTAAATTCTGGTCTTACGACTTAGGCAATGGCATGGGCTGGGGAAACCTCGAGCAGGAGTATTACACCAATAAAGCCGCCAATATCTCCATGGATGGCAAGGGCCGCTTGGTTATCAATGCGATCAAGTTGAACCCAGATGACCCTAAAGACCAATACATCACCAACTGGTGTGGTGACTGCCGCTTTTCGAGCGCCAAGATAGTTACCCGCGGAAAATTAGGTTTCAAATACGGAAGCATTTCAGCCCGTATCCAAGTTCCAGCCGGTGTTGGCATGTGGCCGGCGTTCTGGATGCTCGGTGTGCCTAGATCAACCTGCGATGGTTGGCCATCTTGCGGTGAAATCGACATCATGGAGGCTAGAGGCTCTCAAGAGTATCACTCTGTTGCCAGCTTGCATGGCCCTGGCTATTCCGGCGGAAATGCTTTGAGCCACTACTACTTCTCTGGAAACACTCCTTTAACTGCAGGTTTCCACATTTACCGAGTCGACTGGCTACCTAACAGCATTAAGTTCTACGTTGATGGAAATCTAGTTGGGTCAGAAACAAGAACCACGGTTTCGCCAAACTCATGGGTTTTCAATGCCGAGTTCTATATGATCCTCAACCTAGCCACCGGTGGAAACTTTGATGGTGGAGCTTTAGATGAAACAATTCAACAAGCTTCGCTAAAAGTTGACTGGATCAAATACACCACATTTAAAGGTAAGGGAACTCTGATCAGGCACTAACGCAGGCCAAGATCATCCAGAGTAATCGCGGTTAGGTATTTATAACCGGCATCCTCGATGACCTTCTGTGCGCCTGTGTCTCTATCGACCACTGTGGCAACCGCAACAATAATTGCCCCTGCTTCTTCAAGTGCTTTCGCTGCAGTCAGTGGAGAACCTCCGGTTGTTGAAGTGTCTTCAACTACTACAACCTTCTTACCTTTAACATCTGGACCTTCAACCTGCCTGCCCATTCCATGAGCTTTGGCCTGCTTGCGAACAACAAAGGCATCTAAGTTTCTGCCACGAGCATTGGCTTGATGTAAAACAGCTGTTGCCACTGGATCGGCCCCCATAGTTAATCCACCAATAGCAACAAAATCTGTGATCCCGTTTTGATCCAATAGGTCAAGCATGATCTGACCAATCAACGGTGCAGCTTCGTGGTGCAGTGTTGCTCTTCTCAAATCAACGTAGTAATCGGCTTCGATACCACTAGATAAGGTAACTCTGCCGTGAACAACAGCAAGTGCTTTAACTAGTTCAACTAGGCGGGGCTTGGCGGGGGAAGTAAAGGTCATGGTTTAAGTTTAAGTTGTGCGCATAGCAACTCATAACGTTAACTCAATAAGAACTCGTGTCGGCCGTGTCGTTGATTGGCTCCAGCGAGCAGATATAGATGTCCTGGCTATGCAAGAAATTAAGTGCAAACCAGAGCAGTTCCCCCTAGAACCTTTCCGAGACGCTGGCTATGAAGTGGTTCTGCACGGGCTAAACCAGTGGAACGGTGTTGCTTTTGCCAGCAAGATGCCTGCCGAAGAAGTTGAGATTGGCTTTGCTGGCATGCCTGGATTCGGACCTGACCTCAACCCTGAAGCTAGGGCCATAGGCGCTACCTTCAACGGAGTGCGGCTATGGTCCCTATATGTTCCAAATGGCAGAACCCTAGACGATCCGCACTACACCTACAAACTCGAGTGGCTCGATCGCTTAGCTGCGGTAACCAGTGAATGGCTGGAAGATCCACAACCGCTAGCACTAATGGGGGATTTCAATATTGCTCCCTTAGATAGCGACGTCTGGGACATGGATGCCTTTATCGGTCAGACCCACGTTTCAGAGCCGGAGCGTATGGCTTTCGAAGCCTTTGAACAGATCGGCTTGCAAGACGTGGTTAGACCACTTATTCCCGAAGGCTATACCTATTGGGACTACCAGCAGCTGAGGTTCCCTAAAAACGAGGGTATGCGAATCGATTTCATTTTGGGTAATGAATCGTTTGCTGAAAGAGTCATCTCCGCTGAGATTGTTCGCGAGGAACGCAAGGGCGAGGGGCCATCCGACCATGTTCCCGTAGTGGTCGAACTGAACTAAACAAGTATTAGTGTGTCAAGATTGTCCTAACAGTTAGGACAATCAAATGCTTAAGGTCAAAAAACTACTTGTATTCCTCGTTGGGTTTACCTTTTTATTACCAGTAGTGCCAGCCAATGCGGACGAAGCTTGTGAGGTGCCAGGGCCGAACAAAAACCTCACTGGTTGCGACTTCTCCGGGTTTAATTTTGACGGTTACGACCTAACTAACTCCATCTTGACTCAAGCAAACCTCACTAACGCTGATCTAAGCGGTGCAGACCTAAGCGGTGTCCGCGCAGAAAAGATTGTTGGTAAACCAAGTAATCTACCCGCTGGCTGGATTACCCTAAACGGTTTTCTCCTTGGCCCAGAAGCAAACCTGAGTTCATTAAATCTAAGCAATATGAACCTAACCAACGTGAATCTGAAATCAGCTAATCTCAGTTTTGCTTTGTTGATGAATGTCAACCTAAACAATGTTGATTTATCCGATGCCAATCTTGAACGAGTATATGGAAACGGAATCACTGGTACGCCGCTAGCGCTACCGACTGATTGGAACATAGAGAAAGGTTTCCTGATTGGACCAAAGGCTAACCTGACATCATTGACTATGTCCGACATTGATTTCCGATCACTAAATATCAAAGGTGCAACTTTTCAAGGGACAGCACTAATTCGAGCGAACTTCTCCGGGATGGACATGCGCGAAGTTAACCTAGCTATGTCCGGGTTAATCAATGCCAACATAGACGGTGCAAACTTTGCTGATAACGACTTCGAGGGGCTAATCACGCGAGGTGTTACTGGAACCCCAAGTGCATTACCTGAGGGTTGGGTGCTGCGCAGTGGCTTCCTGTTTGGAATGTATGCAAACTTAAGTAGTGCGGATCTGAGCAACATGAACCTGACTGGTCTAGACCTCTCTGAGATAAACATGAATGCTGCCAACTTCTCAAACGCTAATCTTGCCGGGGTTGACCTCAGAACCACAAGCATCGTAAGTGCCAACCTCTCTGGAGCAAACATTAATGGGACCAACTTCACGGGTGTCGACCTAACTGGTTTGGTTGCCCAAAAAGTGGTCGGAACTCCAATCGGCCTGAATGAGGATTGGACACTGTTCGAAGGTTTTCTAATTGGCCCAACTGCAAACCTAAGTACCGCCGATCTATCTGGGCTTGATTTGCGTTCGCTCAATCTTAGGAACGTAAACCTACTTTCAGCTAACCTAAGTGGCGCTAACTTAGCGTGGATGAATCTTGAAGGAGCAAACCTATCCGGCGTGAACCTAGTCGGGGCGAATGTTTCCGGCACTTCATTTAGTGGCGCTAACTTCAGCGGTGTGCTTGCTCGCGACCTTATCGGTATCCCCGATGACATTCCTGCTCCTTGGAAACTTAGAAATGGCTTCTTCCTTGGCCCTAAAGCGAACTTGAACGGTGCGAACCTAAGTGGAATGAATCTAAGCGGTCTCGATCTAACAGACGCGACCCTAGCTTCAGCAAACCTCAGCGGAGCAGACCTCAGAGGAACAAAGCTCACCAGGGCAGTTCTTCATGAAACCAACCTCACCGGGGCAAATCTCCTCAACGTAGTTTCCGGAGAAATTGTTGGAACACCTACTGGATTGCCTTCCACATTTACCTTCACAGATGGGGCAATTAAGGGAATCATCTTCCTAAGCCCAACCCCAACCATTACAGGACTTGCAAAGGTTGGCTCTGCGCTCAGTGTTTCAACTGGAACTTGGGATGAGGGAATCACCCTGAGCTACCAGTGGTTGCGAAATGGTGTTGCCATACCAGACGCCACTTCTAATACCTACACACCTGTTGTTGCAGATTTCAATAAAGGCATCAGCGTCACCGTTACTGGAACCGGTACCGGAGGCGTAAACAAGTCAAAGAATTCAATTGATAAACCAATAGCAGCTGGAACCATGGCGATTAAGACCCCAAAAATTACCGGGACTGTTGCTAAGGGTAAGACGGTAAAGGTCACGACTGCAGCTTGGGTGCCTGGTGCAAAAATCACTTACAGCTGGCTACTAGACGGTAAAGCTATCAAAGGTGCAACCAAGAGCAGCTATAAGATTCTGCCAACTCAGGTTGGTAAGAAACTAAGCGTGCTAGTCAAGCAAACTGCACTCGGTTACACCACAGCAAGCAAAGCTTCAACTGCTGTGAAAGTGAAATAACCTTAACTAACTATTGGTAACGAAGTTACCGTGGCGGCATCTTCCAAAGATCCTAGGTCGGCTACTTTAGTGAAACCAAGAGCAATCATTTTCTCGTGAGCTATCTCCGAGCGTCGCCCAGATCGACAGTAGATGTAGTAGTGCGCAGTTTCATCAAGCTCGCCAATGCGCTTTTCAAAATCAGCCGACTGAACATCTATGTTGATTGCACCTTGAAGGTGACCCTCGGCAAACTCTTCAGGTGTTCTCACATCGATGATTGCCTCGATGTTGTCCAGGGCTGGATTTGTCTCCGCACATGCAGTCAAGCCAGCAACTAATGAACTAGCAAAAACAATCGCTAGGAAAAAACGTATGGTTTTCATAATGCAATTTTAAGTTAAGTAGAAAAGCAACGCCAAGTGTGATCCCTGGAACTAGCGAGCTAGAAATTTAGCTCGCTGGGCTGGCTCATACTTTTCTATCGCATAGCGCAGCATGGTTCTGGGCATCTTCAACCTGTGCTTGTTCAAGAATTCTGTTAAGAGTTCCTCATCCCGGTTACCTACCTCGCGGAGCATCCAACCTACTGCCTTGTGAATCAAATCCTCCTTATCGCCAAGTAGGTCCCTGGCGATAGCCAAGGTTGGCCCAAACTTACCAATTCTTATCAGTGCGAAGGTAAGTAGGATCGATGCCCTTCTCTCCCAAAGAACATCTGATTTTGCCAGACCGTGAAGGAATTCGGCGTTGTAACCGACATGTCGGGCGAGTATTTTTCCCATGATGGGAGCGCTGGTATCAACCAAATCCCAATTGTTAACTCGATTTGATCTAAGCAACTTGAGCCAAAATTCAAATAGCTCGATTCGCTGGCTATCGGTTTCAGCTTTTTCGTATTTGTGATTCAGAATAATCAGAGCACAAAGTCGTTCATCGTGATATTTAGAATTAGCAAGCTTTGCTAAATCAGATAAAGAAATGTCTTTATTAGCTTTTGCAATCCTTCTAATCTCAGGGACCGGAACACCTCGATACACATCGACCGTGCCAGGTAGTTGCGTGCCGGCCTTGAAATAGTGAATTGACTTCTCGGCTCTACCTGGATTAGCTAACGACGCCAAATCCTTCCTAAGCTTCGCTAGCATCTACAGATTTCCAACCACTATCAGTGCATCCCCGGTAGCTGGAACAAACTCTCTCGTCTTTACCGGATTCAAAACGATACTGGAAGCCCCTGGGCGACCACTGACATTAGCTAAACGATAGCCAATAGCTGATTCGCCATAGTTTCTCGCTATAGCAACTAATTCGGCAAAACTGACCGATTGGCCAAGCTCAGCGTACTGCGAAATGGGTTGGAGGTTTACAGTAGCCCCCTCCACATCAAAGAGATCCTTAAGCACAGGCTCAAGCTGCGGGTTTTCGCTTAGTTGCGCCATCAATACAGCACCTAGCGCGTAATTTGGCGGCCACTGGTAGACAACCCGAGCCTGCGGACCGACCACACTCATTAGCTCTTCTATTCGGCTTTCGTGCTCAACTATGTTCATCGTCGGGTAATTCAAAATGATCACTTCAGAAGGCTGGTTTTTCTGAGTAGCTTCGATTTCGGCATTACCTTCACCACTAACTAGCTCAACAGAAACACCCACATTGTCAAAATTTAGATCCCGAATTTCATCTGGATCTACCAAATCTTTCTGGGCAACGACATGTATTTTTGAGCCTTTAGTCAAGAAATATGAAAGTTCTCTAAGAACTTTTTTACCCAGCGGTGACCAGCCAACAACCAATACCTTGGCAGGTTCAGGTTGCTGTCTTTGTCGAGGTTCGACTTTGCTTTCAGCTATGTCTTGCCGAACCCCGGTATAAATAATCTGATCATCATCTTCTGCGATGGCAATAACTTTTGTATTTGCAGTGAGGATACTGGACATTGATGGGTTAAGTTTTGTAACTCCGTTTTCCAGAAGGCCGATAACCGAGGCCCCGTTGAAGGCAAGTATTGAATCTGCGTAGGTTTTTCCACTCAGGGCTGGGATACTCGCAAAATATATTTCATCATCGGCAAAGTTAAGTAGGTCAAGGAACACCTCTTCAAGATCATCAAACCTGCTTCCTTGAGCAATTACTTTTGCCGCTACGGTATCGGAGTCAACATTAATAACTGACTCAAACCTGCTGGCAATACTTGGATCTGCTAATTCAGTGACAATCGCAGCAACCGTTCCAGCATCTTTGAGTGCCGAAAGAGTCTTAGTTATTTTCTCGTCTTTGTTTTCACCATCGGCCAGAACGATTACCGACTTCGCCTGATCTACTCTTACCAGTTGGAGATTTTCAACCTTGCTAACATCTGCTGTTAAGTAGTGAATCTTTATTTTTCCCAGGTTTCCAAGCTTTGGAACTTCAGACTCCATACTTTCGGTAGATAGGTCTGAAACTAAAACTAGTTTTGCTTTCTTGACGTTTGAGTTAGCGGCGTATAGTTCATACACCAAAGTAGAGATCTTTTCTGACCAACCAAGAATTACGGTGTGGTTTTTTAGTTTTGCTAACTGTCTTGCACGAGTTTTCTTACCTAAAGTAGCTTCTGCTGAAGCAGCCATGTTCTCTCGCTTCCAAGAAAGTTAAGTGCAGGTCTTTGCCTTCAGTTTACCTTTTCGGTCAAATCCTAAGAAAGTTACCTTTGACGCCACAAGACAACAGAGGTTGAACGTCTTGGCCGTTTACCGCTAGGAAGAATCACGGTCTCCGCCTCGCCAACAGCAAATACTCTGGAACCTGGCTGACTAGCCATCAATTTATCGATGATTATTTGTAATTCTTGAACCTCAGCCTTGAGCCCAGTTACCTGATTCTCCAGTTCGATAATGCGCTTTATCGCAACCAGTGAGACTCCCTCTGAAGAGAGTTTGGCCACTTCAGCCAGCTGAGCCACATCGCGCAGGGTGTATCTTCGGGATTGACCAATGGTTCTAGAGGGCTTCACCAAGCCCATCCGGTCATACTGTCTTAGGGTCTGCGGATGCATCCTAGCTAGTTCAGCCGCTGCAGCGATAGTCAAAAACGGGAAGTCTGGATCGATGTTAGTCATTAGAGTAATCCGGCTCTATTTAGTAGATCTGCCCGAGGGTCTTCCTTAGGCAGCAGTTCATCAAATTCCTGTAGCGCCTTAGCGGCCTTATCTGAAACATGCGCTGGCACCAAAACCTCAACGGTTGCTAGCAAATCTCCTGTTCCCTTAGCCGAGTGAACGCCTTTGCCTTTAACCCTGAGCACCCTACCGTTTGGGGTATTGGGGGTCACCTTTAGTTTCACTGGTTCCCCACCCAGGGTTGGAACGGTGATGGTTGCACCAAGCACCGCTTCAGCAAAAGTAATCGGAACAGTTAGCCGGAGGTTATTACCATCTCTAGAAAAAACCGGATGTGGCCTAACCGAAACGGTGATGATCAAATCTCCATTTGGCCCACCATTCGGTGAGGGTTGGCCTTTGCCACGAAGTTTTATTTTCTGACCATCCAAAACCCCTGCTGGGATTTTGGCATTGATTGGGGCTAAGCCCTCATAGGCAAGTTTTATTGTTGTTCCGTTTACTGAATCAATAAAAGGTATGGTGGTCGTTGCAGTTAGGTCACTACCGGGCATTTGACCACCGAAGCCACCGAACCCTCGTCCACCACCAAATAGGTTCGCAAATACATCTTCAAAACCAGCGGATGATTGACCGGCTGATCCACCAGGTGCGGTGAATCTAGCCCCGCCACCCATTGCTCTAAAGGCATCGTATTCTTTGCGCTGCTCCTTATCAGATAGCACCGAATACGCTTCGCTAATTTCTTTGAACTTAGCTTCCGCTTTAGCATCACCAGGATTTGAGTCTGGGTGATACTTCCTGGCGAGCTTACGGTAAACCTTTTTAAGTTCCGCGTCCGTTACATCTTTAGCCACGCCAAGAACTTTATAGAAATCTTTTTCTAACCAATCTTGACTTGCCATCTAGATCACTTCTCTTCTGGAATGAAAACTGCAACCATAGCCGGACGGATAATTCGATCACCGAGTCGATACCCGAGCGAAATAACATCGGCTATTACAGTTTCATCTACCTCTGCATTAGGTGTCTGCACTAGAGCATTGTGAAGTTCGGGATCAAACTTCTCACCCTTAGCCCCATAAGAAACTAGATCAAATTTCTCTGCGGCGTTACGAATCTTAGTTAGCACAGCAGCAAAAGGTGAGCCCTCCAAATCTCCGTGAGATTCAGCAAGAGCTAGATCATCAAGAGCTGGAAGCAGTGACCGAAAAACTTCTGCAATAGCAGCATTTCGTGAGACATCTTTATCGCGCTCAACACGAGATTTGTAATTCAAAAACTCCGCTTGCAGACGTTGCAAGTCAGCTAGTAATTCGGCTTCCTTGCTGATCGGCCCTACCTTATCAACCAGATCAGCTAATTCTTCATCCAGTGGATCCGGTGCTGAATTCTCCCCGCCTTCCGGGGTAGAGTCGGCACCCTCAGGTGCCGACTCAAACTCGTCCGACATTACTTAGTTTCCTCTTCCTCAACAACCTCAGCGTCGACCACGTCTTCACTGGACTCTGGTTGGGCCTCGGCTTCTTGAGAAGCGGCAGCATAGATAGCTTCGCCTAGTTTGGTTTGCGACTGGTTCAGCTTCTCGTAGGCGCTCTTCACAGCCTCGATGTCATCACCAGCAAGGGTCGTCTTCAATGCATCAACATCGGCCTGGACCTCTGCATTTACCTCTTCGGATAGCTTCTGGTCGTTGTCCTTGATCAACTTCTCAATCTGGTAGACAAGTCCTTCAGCCTGGTTACGAGTGTCCGCTTCCTCACGACGCTTCTTATCCTCGGCAGCGTGCTCTTCAGCATCACGAACCATTCTCTCGATGTCTTCCTTAGACAGTGACGAACCACCGGTAATAGTCATCGACTGCTCCTTGTTGGTTCCCTTATCCTTCGCAGACACGTGAACGATACCGTTGGCATCAATGTCGAAGGTGACTTCGATTTGTGGAACACCACGAGGTGCTGGTGCAATACCAGTTAGTTCGAAGTTTCCAAGTGACTTGTTATCGCGAGTGAACTCTCTTTCGCCCTGGAAGACCTGAATGCTAACAGCAGGTTGGTTGTCATCAGCAGTTGTGAAAACTTCTGAACGCTTAGTTGGGATTGCGGTGTTGCGCTCAATCAACTTAGTCATGATGCCACCTTTGGTTTCAATACCAAGAGATAGTGGAGTCACGTCAATCAACAGAACGTCTTTACGCTCACCCTTCAGCACACCCGCTTGCAGTGATGCACCAACAGCAACAACCTCATCAGGGTTAACACCCTTGTTTGGTTCCTTGCCTCCGGTTAGCGACTTAACCAACTCGGCAACCTGTGGCATACGAGTTGATCCACCAACTAGAACTACGTGATCAATGTCAGCAACCTTGATACCTGCTTCTTTGATTACATCATTGAACGGCTTCTTGGTTCTCTCCAATAGATCAGCAGTCATCTGCTCGAACTGTGCTCTGGTGATTGTCTCATCCAAGTTCGCTGGACCATTCTCGGTTAGAGATAGGTAAGGTAGCTGAACTGTGGTTGACATCGACTGTGATAGTTCCTTCTTAGCTTGCTCAGCAGCTTCTTTTAGACGCTGCAGTGCAATCTTGTCTTTCAAAACATCAACACCAGTTGTCTCTTTGAACTTCTTAGAAAGGTGATCAACGATTCTGGCATCCCAGTCATCTCCACCTAGACGGTTATCACCAGATGTTGCCTTAACCTGAATGGTTGAGAAGCCATCGTCCTTACCAACTTCAAGAAGTGATACGTCGAAGGTTCCACCACCTAGGTCAAAGACCAAAATCAGTTCGTCTTCTTTACCCTTATCCAAACCATAGGCAAGTGCTGCAGCGGTTGGCTCGTTGATAATACGCAAAACGTTTAAACCAGCAATCTCACCAGCTTCCTTGGTTGCTTGACGCTCTGCGTCATTGAAGTATGCCGGTACGGTAATAACCGCATCGGTTACTGGTTCACCCAGATAGGTTTCTGCGTCTCGCTTTAGCTTCTGCAAAATACGAGAAGAGATCTCCTGCGGGGTATATTTCTTGCCATCTACGTCAAAGCTCCAGGTGGTACCCATGTGACGCTTGACGGATGAAATTGTTCTATCGACGTTGGTTACTGCCTGACGCTTTGCGGTCTCACCAACCAATACCTGACCATCCTTAGTGAAAGCCACAATCGATGGGGTTGTTCTAAAGCCTTCTGCGTTGGCAATAACTGTGGGCTCGCCACCTTCCAAGACGCTTACCGCGCTGTTGGTGGTTCCCAGGTCAATTCCTACTGCTCGTGCCATTTATTTATTCTCCTTATATAGACCCGCCCTTACTGGGCCGCAATCATCAAATGCTCAAACTTGAGCCTTGTTGACTCAAGTTTCACTTAAACACCAATACATGTCAAGTAATCTTGAGCCAAGTCGACTCAAGTTCGCTCAAGGCTAACTGGTAGTGAATTGTTGCCAAAATAGCCACCAAATCAGCTGCGCTTCCCGCCAAACTAAGGGCTATGACTAAACCAAAAAGAAATAATGCAACCTGGGCCTGGATGCTCTGGGACTGGGCCGAGCAACCATACCCAACCATCATCCAAACCTTTATTTTTGCAACCTACATAACCAGCGCCGCCTTCGTGGTTGGCGCGAGTTCAATGACCGAAGTTCAGCTTGAAAACGCTAGGGCAGATCTCGCTGGCCAACTCGGTTTAGCTGGAGCAGTAGCAGGTTTGATTGTGGCAATTAGTGCGCCTGTTCTTGGTCGTCGAAGCGATAGCGCCGGTCGCAGAAAGTTCTGGCTACTACTGAATTCCGCAATTCTTATCGGCCTGATGCTTGCTTCATATTTCATTGAACCAAACCCGACATTCTTCCTAATCGGTTTGGCTCTCTACGCAGTGGGAAACATTGTCCAAGAAACGGCATTCATTAACTACTATGCGATGTTGAAGCAAGTGACTAATGAAAACAACATTGCTCGAGTCTCTGGTATCGCCTGGGGTCTCGGCTACGTCGGTGGCATCATTCTGCTACTTGGATCGCTGGTGCTCTGCTATCTTCCAGGTCACCCAATTTATCCTGCCGAAGAACAAGCGCTCAACATCAGAGTCATATTCTTATTTGCTGCTGCATGGATGTTTATATTCACTATCCCGCTAGTGCTATTTGTTCCAGAGATTCCTAAAACAGAAATTTCAAAAACAAAAGAATCAATCATTCAAAGCTATAGAGGAATGTTTGGGACTATTAAGAATCTACGAGCCAAAAATCCTGATGCACTTCGTTTCCTTTTGGCAAGCGCAGTTTATCGAGACGGACTCGCCGGAGTATTTACTTATGGAGCAATACTTGGAACGGTTGCATTTGGCTTCAGCCAAACCGGTGTAATTCTCTTTGGTGTCGCAGCAAACATTGTTTCGGGTATCGGTGCATTCCTTGGTGGAATACTCGATGACAAGCTCGGCACTAAGCGCGTCATCGCCGGTTCCCTGATCGGTATGCTAATCGCCGGCGTTGGTGTATTTGCACTAGCTGGTCTAGGTTCAATTACTTATTGGATCTTCGGTCTAGCACTCTGTCTATTTGTTGGACCTGCTCAGGCTTCGAGTAGAACATTCGTTGCGCGCTTTGCACCAACTAACCGCGAAGGTGAAATCTTCGGGTTGTATCAAACCACAGGCCGCGCTGCATCTTTCCTATCACCACTGCTTTGGTGGGTATTCATTTCGATTGCTTCAGCACTGAGCCTTGCTAACCCAACCATTTATGGAATTATCGGAATCATGGTAGTTCTAGGCGCTGGCTTAGCTTGGCTACTGAGAGTCAACCCGAAGCCAGCTGTGATTGAGTAAAGATTAAATAATTTAGGGCCTGTCGAAAGACAGGCCCTTTATTTTTAAAATTTATTTGTTGCCCTCAAGCGGTTCATTACCAACATCTGTCTTATAGAAATTGAGGAATGAGCGAGATGCGGTTGGGCCGCGCTGACCCTGATAACGGCTGTTGTATTTGGCTGAACCGTAAGGTGTCTCTGAAGCACTGGATAACTGGAAGAAACACAGTTGGCCAATCTTCATACCTGGCCATAGTTTGATTGGCAGGGTGGCAACGTTAGACAGCTCAAGGGTTACGTGGCCTTTGAATCCTGGATCCACAAAACCTGCGGTTGAGTGGGTTAGAAGACCCAGTCTGCCAAGCGATGACTTACCTTCTAGCCTTGCTGCGATGTCATCAGGTAAGGTTACGAACTCATAGGTTGAACCTAGAACAAACTCACCCGGGTGCAATATAAAAGGTTCGTCAGATTTAACTTCGATAAGCCTAGTTAGATCAGGCTGTTCTTCAGCCGGATCAATAAAGGCATACTTGTGGTTATCAAAAAGCCTGAAGAATCTATCCAATCTGACATCCATGCTGGATGGTTGGAGGAGACCCATTTCCAATGGGTCTAGGCCAATGCGGCCCTGTTCAATTTGGCTTCTTATATCGCGGTCTGACATCAACATAATGAAAAGGTTACCCTGTCTTTTCTCTCAGTTGCCTTATTGGCTTGGCAATGTTCCTAGTGCTCTAGGCCAACCTTGCGCTGGACCCATTTCATCCACTTCGGGGCATACCAGTTGATCTCACCAAACAGGCGCATAAGTGCTGGTACCAGTAATGCTCTAATCACTGTTGCATCGAGTAGGACTGCAAAGGCTATGCCCAAACCGAGCATCTTCATGATGCTTACCCCACTTGTGGCAAAAGCTGCAAAGGATGCCGCTAGCACCAGAGCGGCAGTGGTGATGATTCTGCCACTTCGCTGCAGACCAATTGCTACCGAGTCAATAGTGTTTAGGCCCTGATCATGCTGTTCCTTGATCCGCGATAGCAAGAACAGCTCATAGTCCATCGATAAACCAAAACTGATTACAGCCACGAGGACCAGAGAAGATGAGTCTATGGTTCCGGTAGTGCCAAAGTCTCCCAGCAACCACTTCAGATTGCCATCCATGAAAACCCAAACTAAAAAGCCCATGGTCGCAAACAGTGACATGAAATTTAGTAGCACTGCTTTTATTGGCAAAATCAATGAGCCGGTAAATAAAAACAGAAGCACCAGGGTTGTCAGGATGATCCAGAGCGCTGCCCAAGGCAGGTTGTTGGTGATGCCGGCAAGCGCATCGGTATAGAGTGCGGCTGAACCACCAACTAAGAAATCTTTATCGAATTCTCTAATTGACTTCGTAAGTGCTTCACCCTCGGGGCTTCGTGGTTCAACATCAGATGTTGCTTTGATTCTTGAATAGTTAGCCGTTTCGAAACCAGGGTTAGGCGATGGAGCTACTAACTGTCCGTCAACAAAGAAGCCTTGGCTGGTTTGAACACGAGTGATGCCGTCCTGCTTAGATAGGTCAATAGCAACTTGTTCGACATCTCGATTAGCGGACTTAGGAATAATGATTTCAACCGGTGAACCCTCACGGCCGTCGAAGCGTTCTCGAATTTGGTTGCTTGCAACCACCACTCGATTGTCTTTAGGCAAAATGCGGTCATCAACCTGACCGAGCTTTACATTCATACCTAAGGCGGTGAGTGAGCCTAAACCGATTAGTGAAACCAGAATGATGGCCACTGGTCGACGCATCACGAACTTAGCTAGAATCTCCCAGAAGCCGTGGTCTTTTGGTGGACGGTGTTTGAATAGTGGCCAGCGATCCACATTATCGCCAACTAGGTTTAGTAATGCTGGCAGTGCAATCAGCGCTGCTGCAACAGCGATCGTAACGGACACCACTCCAGCAAATGCAAATGACTTTAAGAAATATTGCGGGAAGAAATTAAGTGAAATCATCACTAGAACGACAGTTAGACCAGAGAAGAAAACTGTTCGACCTGCAGAAAGAATTGTGTTCTCCACTGACTGGGACACAGTTAGATTCTTATGCCGCTCTTCTCTAAAGCGATTAACCATAAGTAGTGCGTAGTCGATACCTAAACCTAAGCCCAAACCGGTAACTAGGTTTACCGAGAAGGTTGATGTGTCAGTGAATAGCGAAGCTAACCAGATAAAAAAGAATGAGCCAAGGATAGTCAGGCCAGCGATCATCAGTGGTAGTCCAGCCGCGACAACAGATCCAAAAACAAAAATCATCAACAGCAAAATAATTGGTACTGCAACTGACTCTGCCCTGACCAAATCTTGTTCAATGATGTGATTGATCTCTGAGGTTATTGGAGCCCAACCAGCAACATAGATTGTTGCACCAAAATTGTTTCCACCGATTTCATCTGCAATCTGCTGCGCTACTTTTGCCTGCTTCGCAACGTCTTCAAGTTTTGCAAACATGTATACGGCTTTACCGTCGGTGGATTTCAACGACGTTGGTCTGAAAACTGAGTAATAGGAATAAACATTCTTGACACCTTCGGTGTCTAGAAGTGCTTGGGTAACTAGGTTTGCGCTTTCCTCTGACTGTGGATCATCAGCACTTCTATCAAAGTCAAGAATCAAAACTACCTCTGGGTCGTTTTGCTTGAACTCGGTTTGAAGTAGTTCGGTTACCCGCTGAGATTGGGCACCGGGGTCGTTATAACCCCCGCCCTTGAGGTTACCGAAGGCTTGGAGACCGCCGATTAGGGAAAGCAACACTAGGCCAACAAAGCCAAACAGGGCTAGTTTGCTGTGTCGAATGACAAAATTACTTAGAGGCTTCATAGATATCTAAGTCTAGGTTCCGAACCTGAGAAAGAAATTGGAATGAACGCAAAAGCACTGTTTTACTTCATAATCTCCGCTATTGGCTTAATCACGGCATGGTATTTCAACACCATAGCCATCCTGCGTGGTGAAGACTTCTTTGGTTCCTGGTTTGGGAATAATGCCGATTGGGTACTAGCTCTAGACCTTCTGCTCACAGCCTTTGCTGCTGTGCCTTTTATGATCATTGAATCAAAGCGCATCGGGATGAAACGGGTATACCTCTACATCCTCGCTGGCTTTATCTCGGCAATAGCATTTGTCTTCCCGTTCTTCCTAGCAATGCGTGAGCTTCATCTAGCCAAGCAAAAACAGAAAGCCCCGGTAACGAAAAATAGTTCTATTCACAATGTGCCTGTTGAGAGAGAGTTAGCTGGTGGCCGACTAGAGAACTTTACTTTTGAAGGAAGGCGGATTGATGTTTGGGTGCCAAAAGATGTTTACCCAGACACACCACTCTTGGTAGCGCATGATGGTGCTAACTTTTTGCTGGATATCGCAGAAACTTGGAACCACCAAAACTGGGGTATCCCAGAAGCTATAGCCGCTGGCAGGATTGTGGCCAAGAACGGCAAACTGCCAATCATCGTTGGTGTTTATCGAATAGATGATAACCAGCGAATGGCTGAGCTATCTCCAGAAGATATTTTGAAATCAAGACCACACATGCTGGAGAACCTCGGTGCGATTAGGAAACCAGAGGAACTGGTTTATGCGGCTAACGACTACCAAGACTTACTAGCGCTTCGGTTAGTTCCAGAACTTGCCAAACGATACGGGCTAGAACTTGATCCAAGTAGAACAGCACAAATTGGCGCTTCACTTGGTGGACTCGCGGTTATCTACGGAGTATCAAGACATCCAGAGGTTTTCGGAACAGCACTTGGTTTATCAACTGCTTGGCCTCTAGGTCACCAAGAACTAATCGATCATTTAGTTGCTGGGCTACCAAGAAACGTAAGGGTGTATTCGGATGTTGGCACTGAAGAGCTGGATGCCTCCTACTTCACCTGGCACTTCAACTTCGTTGAAGCGATGGATAAAGCAGGTTGGCAAAGAGATAAGAACTACAAGGCTGAGCTATACCCAGGCACCGGCCATAAAGAGTCTTGGTGGGCAGCCAGAGTGGAACACCCAATCAACTGGTGGCTAAATTCCTAACGGATCATCGGCTATCGGCGAGCGGGCTTGTCCCATAAAGGTAACAACTGCTGGGTCGACTTGGATGTCTTTGAGTCTTATCGGCTTGGTCAGATACAGCCCTTCTAATGAGCGCACTCTCGAAAGAGCAACATAGGTATGTCCCGAGGAGAATGCTCCCGAGCCCATGTCAACTATTACCTCATCGTAGGTCTGACCCTGAGACTTATGCACCGTAACCGCCCAGGCTAGGCGCAGCGGAATCTGCTTAAACTCCGCCAAAATCTCCGGCACTATGGTCTCGTCGAACTTACCGGTACCCTCATTGAACTCTTCTTCAACCAGGTATCTAACTTTTTGCCAGGTGCTCATCCCTACCGTGTGCACCTCGCCATCGGCCTCAACCAAAACCTGATTGCCCACACCGAAGGCAACAACCTTACCGATGGTTCCGTTAACCCAGCGCCAGGTCATTACACCTTCAGCATTTTTTATCGGCTTCTGATCATCGTTTTTGATGAACATTACCTGTGCACCGAGTTTGAGATGTAGATTGCTTTCGGCTGGAAGTGAATTGTTAAATGCCGATGCATCACCCATAGCGAAAGAGGATTCAAATACTCGCTCTTCGGTATCGAGCTTTGCTAAGCGGTTTGCATTGACTGAATCAACAATGTTGTTAATTGTTGCTAGCCGTATCACATCATCGTGAGGTGGAAAACGGTTACCAGCATGATTTATTCGATCAACCAATTCCTGGTCAACCTCACCAACCCTAATGGCGTTGAGGATCCGCTTAAACTCTGGATCACGTTGACGGAAGATCTCAACCAGTTCGAATATTTCCATCCGTTCTGATAACCAAACTTTTGCATCAAAGAACCACTGTGAGCGATACTCCATCTCAACCAGTTGCTCTAGTTCTTGACCGCGGGCTGGAACCGGGGCTAACTGATATGGATCACCAAACATGACAATCTTGCAGGCACCAAAGGGAACCTTTGGCTTTCCTCTTGCGGCACGAAGAGCAACATCAATGGCGTCCATTAGGTTAGCCGAGACCATCGAAACCTCATCGATAATCAACATGTCGATGCTCCGGAGCACCTCGCGCGCTCTTCTGCCAAGATGTCTAGCAACATCGCTCGGAGTCAGCACACCGAACGGAAAACCAAACAGTGAATGGATCGTAATTCCGCCGACGTTGTATGCTGCAACACCGGTCGGAGCACACACCACAACGTGCTGTTGAGTGTTATCGCGCAGATAGGAAAGCAGAGTGGATTTGCCAGTACCAGCTCGACCAGTAACAAAGACGGTCTGACCGTCTTTCTCGATGTATTCAAATAACGCTAATTGCTCTTTAGAGAGCTTGATTTCCGACAACTACTTACCTTTATTAATTCGCTCAAGCCATTCATTGTATTCTGCGAGGTCTTGGTTGCCGCTTCTATCACTTGCTCGGTCCAGGCGTTTTGCCTCACGCTGATCACTTCTTGACCAGCTGATTGCAACAAATAGCGTCAGTATCGCCGTTGGAATCTCACCAATACCCCAGGCAATAGCGCCACCGATCTGTTGATCTTCCAAAGGTGGCGCTCCCCAGGTTCTGCCCATAGCCCCAAACCACTCGGGGAGTAATAGGGTTTGGCCATTCATAATTGCCAGTCCAAAGAAGGCGTGAAATGCCAAGGTCCCGATTAGAAGCATTAGGCGCTGGGGGTAGCCCAAGCGCTTAGGGCCAGGATCAACACCGATTAGAGCTTGAACAAATAGGTAGCCGGTAATTACAAAGTGAACAATCATCCACTGGTGGCCGAGGTGTTCGGCGGTGGCCCACGCAAAAATCGGAGTGAAATAGAAAACCACAAGTGAGCTGGCGAAGATGACCGCAGCGACAACCGGATGGGCAAGGAACTGCGCATACTTGGTGTGAACTGCCCAGAGCACCCACTCTCTAACTCCACGCGATTCATCTTTACGTTTAGTAACCGCACGAGCAATAAGAGTTACTGGCGCACCTGGCACCAACAAAACTGGAACACCCATGGTGAGTAACATGTGAGCCAGCATGTGAGCGCTGAAGAGATACTGTTCATAAACATTGAAGTATCCGTTGGTGACATAGAACAATAAACCAACACCGGAAAGCCAGGATGCCGTTCTACCAATCGACCAACTGTCACCTCGTTTAGTTAGGCGAATCACTCCGACAATATAGAAACCAGCGAGGGCAATACATATCAAGCTCCAGAGTAGATCTAACTCCCACACCGTAAGCCAAGACCAGGCATTGGGTTCGGCTGGGAGTTTTGATCCAGTGAGGATCTGGGCTGGAGTTAATTCGCCTTCGGGATAATCCGAAACAGGATTAATAGTTCGGGCCAGTGCAGTGCCCAAGCCCATCGCCAAACCAAAAATCAAAAACTCGACGGTAACTAATCTCCAAAACGCTGTTGCTTTTTCTGAAAGTTGGTCAATGATTCTGGTGCGATAAATAAAACCAAAAATAGCTAGTACTACAAGCGATGCGATTTTCATCAGAGTCACTTGCCCATAGCCGGTGCTGAACCAGTTCGCTAGTGTGCCAATACGCACTTGAGCTGAGGCGATTCCCGAAACCGCAACTAGACCGATAGAAAGTAATGCTAATGATGAGTAGCGAGTTACTAGTTCTGCTCTCGGATCTTTTCGGTAACTAACCATTAGTGTGGCTAGACCGCCAACCCAAATGCAAATACCCAATAGGTGAAGACCAAGTGCACTAACTGCAAGTGCGTGCGAGGCTGATCCAGCTGAATGACCACTGAAAGCAATCGGTATCAGCGCTAATAAACCAACACCAGCTGTAATTAGAACGCCAAAAAAGTTTCTGACTAAAAGAACTACTAGTGCAAGTAGATAGGCCGCTAAAACATTTAGTGAAAGAAGTTGGCCCAGCTCGATTGAAGTTAGGAAAATCCAGAACTGATCAGCAAAAGTGTTGTCTAAAGAAAATACTCCGCCGGTGATGTTTAGGTAAGTCAAGAACAAATAGCCAGTTCCGGCTAACGCCCAAGTAGATGCTGCTACCGCAACAAAACTAAGTGTTCGCAAAAAAGCTGGAGACTTTGGTTGCAGTGCAAAAGCGGTAAACACTAAACCACCGATAGTCAGCGCCTGCGAGATCTCAAACAAAATGCGCACCGCTGGCGCACCCCAGCGTAGCCAGGGGGAAATTTCAATAAGACCAGTTGGGCTAGCCGCGCCACCAACAAACATGCCGACAATTAGGCCTAGCCCAGAACCCAGCAAAAGCAGGGTTATGGCTAATGGCCATTTTGCGGATTTATTCATGTTCACTTACCAAGCCTAAGTTAAAGCAAAACGGCGCACCGAAGTGCGCCGTCTGCTTGTGATAAGTAGCTACTACTTAACAGCTGCCTTCAGCTTGGCTCCAGCTGAAACCTTTACGGTGTTAGCTGCAGCGATCTGAATGGTAGCTCCAGTCTGAGGGTTACGTCCAACGCGTGCTGCACGGTGACCCTTCTGAACTGATAGCCATCCTGGGATGGTAACCTTGCCACCGGTTGCAACGGTCTTGGCGATGGTCTCAAAGAATGAGTCAACAATGCGGTTGACGGCAGCCTGTGATTCACCAGTCTGGCTTGCGATAGCGGCTACTAGCTCGCTCTTGTTTAGTGCTGACATTTTGGTCCTCCTGGACTTTCAAAGTGCTTGACGGTATGTCGAATAAACCCTATACGGCTATAACCCGCGTGTTTATTAGGGTCTCGGCGTGTTGAGGATAACGAACACCTACCAAAATTGGGGAAAACCCTTGATTTTTCGGGGTTTAAACAAGAAATCCGCAGGCAGTGCCTGCGGAAAGCCTTGATTTATAAGGGTTTTTACCAAGAAGACTTGGTGATACCTGGTAGCTCGCCCTTGTGTGCCATGTTACGGAAACGAACACGAGACACACCGAACTTGCTTAGAACACCACGTGGACGACCGTCGATCGCGTCACGGCTACGAACGCGAGTTGGGCTTGCGTTTCTAGGAAGCTTCTGCAGTCCTACGCGAGCTGCTTCTCTTTGCTCGTCGGTTGTTA